>Ga0065711_1029535_pt1 | contig 35792 bp, 25 predicted proteins | sample Hoacrofraction12_FD_59098 | JGI IMG/M metagenome (GOLD analysis project Ga0065711, IMG submission 59098) | Hoatzin crop microbial communities from Cojedes, Venezuela - Epithelial fraction 12 v2 (version 2) | ecosystem: Host-associated > Birds > Digestive system > Esophagus > Crop | place...
CGTCTGGACAAGGTCCTGTGCAGCCTGCTGTAGGTGACCCTGCTTCGGCAGCAGGGTTGGACTAGATGACCCACAGAGGTCCCTTCCAACCCCTACCATTCTGTGATTCTGTGATTCTGTGATATGTTCTAAAGAAGCGTGCTATCAATTAACCACTTATTTTGTTTTACTTATTTAAGTTCTATTTAGTAGGTCAGATTTTGAAACAGGAAAACATTTCTGATTCAGCCTCCTTTGGGTTTCCTGCTCTAACAATGTACTGAGGACTGGAAAATGAAACCAAATAACTTAAGGAAAATAAAACAAAAACATGAAAAGTAATGAAATTTGAATTAAAAAAAAATCCTATTGTTATTTTTATTACTGATGAGAAGACAATGATGATTCACATAGTTATGTCTTGCAATCCATCAGGTAAATGGTTAAACTACATGTACCACTTGTGCGGAAGAAGACGAAGACAGTAGTAGCAGAGGAGATGTGGCAAAGGCAGCTCTCCTGGGCATGGTCACCCTCCCCTTCCCCCCCTTTTCATAGTAAAACAGCTCAACAAAAAAGAAGATGAACTGATTTAGATCAGAAGTTTTACCTCAGTGCTGTCAAACTCGTGCATCAGATAATGGTGTATCAAAGTTTACCACAACTTAAAAGCCATGACTCCAGCTATGATAAACTGTGGATCCCCTGTTTTTGCATTTTTGCTCTTTCAGAGCTCATGATTTTCTGCTCTTTCTGCAATCAACAGGACTGGGCTCTTCCACTTAAACAAGACTGGGATTTTCACCCATTCACAGGAACGCCACAACTCATTAAAAAATTACCTATCAATTTAATTTGGACTCATGAGAGAAATACAGGGAAAGAACTTCCAACTGCCTGCTACTGTTCAGTAACTACATTAAAACCACATTTTTTTTCTCTTGTAACTACAAAGCGAAGGCGAAGGCTGCTACTGCAAGCTACGACAGCCCTCCGCTGCACCCCAAGCGCCTCTGTACCTGCCCCAGAGATGCCGACGTGAAATCGGTGCACACAGAGGGTGATGCAGTGGAAAATGACAGTAAAGCCAGAGCATAGACCTTCCTACTGAGGCACAAAACAAGCGCAAAACTTTTTTAAAGCTCTATATGGCTTCATTTATTTACAACCGTTGTTTACTGTCATTTGTACAGAGTCATAAAACCTAACACACTAAAAACTCCTCCAGGGTCTTGCTCCTCTGTGGTTTTGTTTTGCAATATCTAGCATTAGCTTAAAAATGGGTCTGGCCTACTTGAAATATCTAGTTTTCACCTCATATCTTCTGAAGCCCTTAGTAGGCACCCAGTTTCAGAGAAGGCACAGTGATGGGAAAGTGAAGGGAGAGAATTAGGGAAAGTGATGGGAAAGGGATCTGCAGCGGCTGGCAGGAGTAGCCACCAGGAATGGCACGTCACAAAACCACTCCTTGAATTACTCTAGATCAAATAGGCAAATGCTTTCTTAAAGCACGCTATTCCTCCATTTGACAGCAACCTCTTAAATAAACTGGCAGGCTACAAGTAGAGCCACTACAAGTAATCCATGGGGTAATCCATAAACAGCCTGATCCAAATCCCTCTTAAATCCATCAAAAGATTTCCACCAACTTCAGCAGGCTTTGGATCAGACCCATTTTGCTGGAGGATGAACATCACTCCATAGTTCCCAAGAAAACTAAGCACAGCTGGCAAAGCAACACCTTTCCTGTCACTTTTAAGAGATCTTTGTCAAATGTTTCACTTAAAGCCCTAAAGAAATGGGCACTTCTTCCCAGAAAGCAAAGGATAAGTATTTCTAGACATAGGCAGCATATATTTTAGCATTTACAGTTATGGACACATCGTTTACAGATTCAACATACAGAATATTAATTATATTCAGAGCTGTCTCTAAACAAAAATTAAAACAGGCATTAATCTCTGTGCCTGCAAAAACAAATCCACCATCTATGTCAGGTAAATTAAAATAATTAATTTACAAAGTTGTAGAATTACGTTATTTGCACTTGACTGTTTAATGGGTAGGAGTTTTAATAGATCTGGTGCTGGCAGGATAAGGGGAAATGGCACTATCACTACCACTGTATCATGTTTAATAATTGTAAAATGCTGTGTTTTGTTTTGTTACTGTATTCATAATAATAACAGTACTGTTAAACAGCTATCATAACAAATGTATTTTTGAACAAAGAGCCACTGACGTTTTGCCTTTATAAATTAAGCTAGACATGTCTATAATGATATTGCCTTCTTTGAAATAACAGAACAGTGCTTTGGTGCTGCACTATGAGCAGCAACCAGTATCCTACTGGGAAATTCATATTATCCTGCCTCATGCATCAGACATCTAAATGAACAGCCTTGACAAGAGCTCTTTTTTTCTCCGCATTGTTAATGACATATATGCAAAAGCACTGTATTTATTCTAAAGCAGCAGCTGAAGGAAAAAACTCTCATGGAGATACTGGTGATCTGTCACAAAGAGACTACTATGAAGACATCAGGCAATTCAAAATCCCAATATTTTTTGCTTGAGACAATTTAACTGTTCAGAAGCATCTATCAAACACTTACTTATACAAGTGCATACTAGAACAGTTTTTTTAAAGTTCACTATTTACTCAATAGATGATTTCTATGAAATATATGAAGTGTAATATATGAATACATTTTCAAAATGTTCAGTAAAGTAGCTATTCAAAGTGCCTGCTGCATGCTGCCTTTTGGTAAAATGTCATTTTTCTAATCAGGACATTAGGAGTAATTAATCCCTACTGTAAATAAACTGTAGCTCAAATAAAAACTAAGTCTTAGATCAGTAAATCCTATCAGATTAAGGCATTTATGCCATACTCTTCACCACAGTACAACCAAGCAAAATTATTTCTTCCTACCGTTTCTGACATGCAGAGCTGTATTTACCAAAACAGAACTTTTCCAAGCACAGTGCAGAAAAAAAAAGAAATACTAAAAGCTGAAGGAAACACACTGTAAACTGTGTATGTTCAGCACTACCTATCAGAAAAGTAATGGCTTATCACCCTGCATTTCACTTCCACTCAAAAACCAGCTCACTAGCTCCAGTGAAATAATGCCCACCTCAAAATATTGTGGGGGGGGGAAGAGAAGTCATGTCCTGCATAGCATGGATATCTGGTAAGGTTGCAAGGCATCCAGTTATGGGCCAGCTTTTGAAAGATACTCTCCGTGATGGTACATGCAGGTAGACAGAACACGGGCCAAAAGCAGAAAGTTACTGCTATAAGATAGGGCTACTCACTTTGTCACCTTCCCAGAAAAGTCACATCTTCCCAGTAAGGGCTGATAATCCCAGAGGGACTGAGCACAGCTTTTTGAGCTGCTCATAGTCAGAATTCAGCTATGAGATAGGGCAGTGTTATTACTCCTATGCATTCAAAGGTCTGAAGACCAACACACCAACTTACATCTGAACACCTGCAAAACACAAACTCCCCTGATAACCATAGTTGCTAGCTGTTTTGTGAAGGTCCTAACTTCCGCTTGAGCTACAGCCCATCTTTCCACACAGATGCAAGATCCTCATTCGAATTAATGAAATGATGGTGAATGACCACAGCTCGCTCCCTCACCTCTCCCAGTGTTACTAGCTGAAGTTCCATAGGGCTGGACTGTACTTTCCTACCAAGCTGAAGAGCTGCCTGCTATCCAAATTCTTCCTTGTTCCGATGTCCACATTCAAATACAGCTATCTTGATGTCTCCTGCAATAACCTAATGAGGCTGAGCTTCTTATGCCTCTCGCAAAAGGGACAACTCCTGGCTCACTTCTGCTGCTCTTCCCAAACTACATCCAATTACCGGCACACTTTCAGGAACAGACAGCACTGCAGACCTGCTATGGTTATATATAAAGTTTATATTGCTTCGCTACTCCCACTTGATATTCTTTTCCTTTTTATATTAATTCTGTACCGCTCTGAAAGGCCAGATTCAATGAATTATTTAATGCAATGGCAAGCTGAGGCACAAAATGCTGCCTTCTTAGCAGCCTCTGGTAGTTTCACCCTAGGCTGAGCTTCGGTTCTGTGAGCCAAAGGGATCAAGACAGGAACGCTCATGGTAACCGCTTTAATCTGCTTGCTCCGAGCAACAGGCACATCCACCCTGCCCTTCACCTTGGCCAGGTTTCTTCTGAAGCTAAACTTTTACTACCAGAGGCCATATTCAACACGCTGCACCGGGAAATAGCACCCGCCTTGCAATGCCAACGCACGACTTCCAAAGGTCCTCTCCCTAAATGTCCGAACTTCTGGAATTTGGCCAGCTATTGCCACATGACAGTAGTGCCGTCAGCTAGAGGTGGGAAGACCCAGAGTGAGGTTACTGCAACGCCACGCTGCCCGGACAGTTAATTACAAGATGGTAGGCATCACAGGATTTCTTTGAGGCTGCTCTACGAAATTTTGTGCATCACCAACAGCTTTCAAGAAAGGCAGCCCAAAAAGAGTGGACTGTGAAGGACTGCCATCCCCTAGTCAAAACACACAATGGACATCAGGACTGCCTCTGAGAGGCAGGCAGCAGGTATGTTAACCTTGATGCCCCATATGTAATCTTCTCCCATGATCTCCTCAATCACCTCTCCTTTCCCAGAGTCAGTCTCTTCCCTCGTCTTACGGTCCCTTTCCCCAAAGGTCCCTCTGCACCCTGCCCACGCAGCCTCTCGGTTCAAGGGCTGGAAAGCATGATCTTGCAGGTCCTGAGCTCCACCACTCTCATGGCCAAGACGCGTTTCCACCTGCTTGGGAACTGACTCTGCTGCTCTTTCAGTGCACAGTGCTGTGGGCTGGAGTGAGACGAGGATGAATATACAGCCCCCACCACACAGCAGACGTGCTATTTGGTCCACAGGCCCAGTGGGTGGACACCTGGGGTTCATAACGCACCAGCAGAAGTCTTCACTCCCCAAAATTCTTCCCTAGTAAAATCCTGGAAGTACGAGAGTCCACCGCACCCCAGTGGGCAGCACCATAAGGACAGAAAAAGCTGAGAGGTTTTGCTTGAGGATAGTGAGGGCGGCTCAGTATTCTCCGAGGTATTTTTCGTCCATCTGGAATGTTCTATTATAAAATACTGAAATGCTTAGTTTGTCAGCCTGAAGTACCAGCTTTGCCTTGGATCATGCTGACCTCCAGCTCTGCCCTCCTGAACTCCTCAGCGTCTCACAGGAGCTGCAGCTCCAGCTGTTGCTGCCTGATTTAGCAAAAGCCTCATAACACCCACAGCCCCTCCTGTGGGTAAGGCAATCCCCAAAGGGATTAAATTAACTGTATTAGGTATCTTTAGAAAAATGTATGCACAATATATATGTATATCCATAGCTAACCTGTATATGCTATGAACACTAATATTCTAAAATAAACCCCATAAAATGACTAATACTCATATAAGGGCTATAAAAAAATCTGCTATGTTCACATCATTCTCTGTTTTAACATGTATTTTCCTAATAAAACAGAAATAAGACATGAGTTTCTAATATTGGAGAGAATCACAATGACCCGTCAAAATTGCCATTTTTTATTTATCACTTTTAGCTAGAGATACAGGAAATATTTCAAATAAATATTTTAAAACTCTCTAAAACAACTCTCTTTGTAACAGATCAGCTGCACAAACTATATATAATATCTTGATAAGGCTTGGGTTTAAATGAGCTGCAGAACCTCACGTTCTCGTTTCTAAGTAATGCACACATCCTAAATCCATGATAATAAAGCTTTACAAATCATATTCCTCTCTCTCTCTGCATATACATACAAACATATGCAAACGCATACATATACAAATGCAGAAGACATACTACGCAGAAGACTTACTGCACGCTTATGGTATGTTATTTGTCCAATTAACAGCCCTAAGACTTACACTAGAAAACCACATCCTTAGTCTATGTACCTCAGAGCATAAAATATGCCATTTCCTCTTTCTCCAACAAAATAAAAGGTTGCAAAAGAGTATGTTGAGATTTTTTTCACTCTCATGTATCAATAGGTGGTACAGTTCCTTCCTTAAACCCATGGCAGTTTGTATGCATTATTAATGAACTGAACAAGCCTGCTGGACGCTGTAACATGACTATAATTGGTGTAGAACACAAAGAAATTGTCCCAATCCTTTCTGAGGAGAAAAAAGTGGTATCTTTATTCACACATTTGTTCTAATATTTAATTAAAGACTGTGAACACAAACAGAATTTCAGATAAAAAGCAGAACAAAAGGGTATATCTGTCACAAAAGTGTAATTTCCTTGTAAAATTGAGCAGTAAGGAAAATGACACAAGATAAAGAATTAAAAAGAAACTGGACTGAAAACTCCATTAATGAATAGTTTTATTTTTTTGCTGGCTTCCAAAATTGAGAGTTGTTGCTATCATTGTTCATAAACTCTTAGGCACATGATATTTTCCTTTTAAGTCTCAGGCACACTGTAATGATGCATAGAAAAGAATATGGAGCAGAAAGACAATGTATGGAACAAAGATTTCAGTACAATGATTAGACCTCATGACTCCTATGGTTTTTATGAAACACAGATGACATCAAGGATTTTAAACTGCTATAGCAACCAATCTTCTTCTCTAGAACTGCCTTTTTGCGTATTGCTTTCCGAGTAACAGACCCAGTGAAAAGCTGAAGTGACCACCATAAAATGGGTAAGTTCTATGATATAAGATGACAAGACCTTTGCCTCTCCTGGAGTCTTGTTTGATTCATAAGCTAAACAAATTTGGTTTTAACTAAACCTCCAACCAAGCTGAATTACTTTATTTAACAATATAGACATTGGACTGCAGGGATTTTCCCTTGTGCAGTAAGTAAAATACATTAAGCTTCAGTCTGCACGAAGAGGAACAAGAGCTAACTGAACAATTAACATTTCAGCACATACTAGGTAAGAAATATGCCTTTGGGGTAGCAGAGGTTGATGGCAATCTGCGTTTATCTCTGCAGCCTCTGTTTTGGTATTTGCAGTCACTGTTTTGATATTTCTTACTTCTTGGTTTCTCAGAACCAGTTTCTCTTGGCTTCTCAGGCAAAGACAAGGACTAATATCAACATCCTTTGGAAGTCACCTGCTGTGAAATACACGTGATTCATCTTTCCCCTATTACTGCTGCTGCTTCCAGGAGGTCTGTGAAGACTTGGATGTTTCAAGTCAAGCAAAAAGTCGAACAGCGAACAGTACCTTTGGGAAACAGCTTAAAAAAAGACAAAGTGGAAGCTAAAATGCTTTTCTTACACTATTTTTTCTGTGTTGCTTGTAATAAATTACAGATGATCAATTGTCGCATTAGAAATCAAACAAGGAAAAGTTGAATAATAAATCCCATGGAAATCTACTGCGTTAAACTGCCTTTTGAAGCAATTGATACTTTTTTAAAGGCAGATTTGTTTTAGCCTTTTTTGTTTTCTGCTAGTTTTTGTCTCAGATTCTTTGTTTAATGAGAAACTGGTTTTGTCCTTTGACCTTCCACTATGACCCAGAGTCATCCCAATCAGTGGTAATATTTAACTGAGGAATCTCACTTTGGGGACTAATGAGTCGGAATATGTCAAACTGTTCTCCTTCTCTTTTAACTAAATTTCCGATTGGGCATATCAGACAAAGTTAGATGTAGATACTCAATCTCTTGGCAATTTTGGGAGTCCTTGTTGGCTGTGCTATTGCTAAATTAAAAATATGATCTAATTCTGTGTTGTAAGTTTTCTAGTTCATCAGCCAACACAGAAGTCCCTACAACATTTCTATTGCAATTACATTATACTATCAGCTGCTAAAAGAGACTCTGAGTCATAAAATTATTCTTCTTGGAGGGAAGCAGAAAGAGAAAGGACTTGCTAATGACAATCTTAAGACTTTTGATCTTAATACTCAGTATCTTTGAAAAAGCTTCAAAAAAAAAAAAAAATTAGGCCTTGCCAACACAAAAAGAGTCATAGAAATTTAAAGTCAACTGCAGTGACAGCTAGATCCACTTTTCTTACAACACAATTAAGTCTAGACATCTCACTCCCGTTGAATCCAAAAGAAGCTTGGATTGAGAGAGTTTTATCAGAATGGTATTCAACCATTGCATCTCATCTCATACTATTTTTGTGATTTCCCAGCTCCACAGACAAACTACATGTTACTGGCGTCGAGCACTGTCACGCCCATGTGCCTTTGGCTGACTGGAAGGCAACACCACTGTCTGAGCAGGGATATGAAATGGAAGCCTGGAGATAGCCGTTGTAACTGGACCCTCATGTTATGAGGGACAGCCACCCTATGGGCGCACAGAGCTTCAGAGGCACCATTTTTCATTTTATTTTACTTAACAGATTAAATGTAATCTGGGAAGTAAAGAGGATTATGATACTAAAAAATAACTCTGAGAGTCAGGAAGCCTGAAAGACACAGCATCAGCATACCAAAGAGCCAGAGAAAGGTCTTGCCATCTTCAGGAACTCCTGAGCCAGCTTTCTATTGCACAATTCATTAAAATTACACCACTATACCAATGGACCATACAGCCACCAAGATCTCTCCATGACACTTTGCTCTGAGTAGGGTTTTACCCATTTCCTAGTCACTCTCCTTATGTCCTTCCCACCGCAGTGAGTGCTGCTTCCACTTTGAGAGGGAAAAAACATGCTCCCTTAACTGCAAACACGGGACTACACCACCACTCAACATGCCAGCTGCCCACAGTATCTAAGCAGCCCCAAGAAGCAGGGCTTAAGACCTCCATTTATTCATATTTTCCAATTACATGGTTCAAGATTTTTTAAAAGCTATTCATTTTTACTTTCCCTCTCCCCTCCATTCTCATCATGCTATAAAAAAAGACGCACATAGCCACCACACTACCAGTTACGCTAGCTTTATTTTCTCCAATTTGAAAAACAGATGAGTTTTTGTAAAATGCACAAAACCCTTCAAATACAGACACTGCCAGGAGCCTCTACAGAACTAACAGCTAAAGACTAAAGGTATTTCAAATTCATGAAACTATGCAAGACATTGCAAATTGGTCACAGTCTTTTCATCCTTCTCTCTCAACATCTTAAATTACATTTTACATTTCCTGTGGGCACTGGTGCATATAAAACTGCCACCCCCAAAACAGCATTCCTTAAAATCAGGAGATTAAAATCTTTCTGCCTTTCCCTGATACAAGGCATCTGTAGCAGACACAACCCTCCAAGGGTCAACTTACAAACCCATAAAAATATCGTGCTTGCCTCCCAGCTCTTGACATCACTTTTATTGTCTTTTTATCAAAATACAGCATTTGGGTATAATTCATAGGAACTACAAGCCTATGATTCTATGATTTTGCTTGATAGTGCCATCTACCTTTCAGTCTTTTAAAGAAGTATTTCTCTGTCATCCTGAAGCTATGTGGGCAGCAGATGAAACAGTTAATTTCCACGATTCAAATGTCCAGCATTGTCTCGGGACAAAAGGGAATGCCAATGCCACCGCAGACCACCCTGTGTGCAACACAAGCCTTCACAAAGCATCACAGGCCTTATACCATGCAACTATCATATCCTCTCCAAAATGGCAATGTTTTCCATTACAATAGCTTCACTAGCTGACGTGTGCGTGCTGAATCAGCCAGCAACTGACTGGCAGGATGAGAGAGCTGTAAACTTCTCGATGAGAGGAGCCACGCACTTCTGGTAGGGCAAAGTTGCCTGGAGAGTTCTGTGCATGTGTTGGTGAAGGCATCTCTGTCATCTCCATACTTCACAGTCACTCCTTGACGGCAGCCCGAGATGCACAGCACTATCTCTCCTGTCAGCCCATACTGCTTCTCTGAGCCCAGAAACTGTTCTGTGCAGACTGGCAATTCCTAAGCAAGCTCTTGAAGCTGTCTCTGTCTTGTCTTCCTCCCTATTTTCTGCCTTCTGCTGATTAAACTGCGCCGTATCACAGTGCCTGTCTTGGGTAAGTGTAGCTGTCCCGTAGTGACACACTCAGGGCATCCACACAAGCCACAGAATATCCAAGTACCAACAGCACAATGTGGAGGGCTGGGTTGCCCAGCATAATCTTTTATGATTTGGAAACGTCATCCCAAAAGAGACAGATAATGGGTCAGGAAAGAGAAACAGGTTTCTGTAGTTTGACACCTCCTCTCTAACCCTCCCCGCCCCAAACACAGGACATGAGATTTTTCAGGTACGTCCCACTGCCTATCCCCACAGGAAGCAATCTTTTGATGCACGCAGCTTGCACAAAGCGGGATAAGCATCTATTGCAGAGCATGCCATATAGAGGAAATCCACCACATGGAAGGGTTAATTCATAATAAACTCAAAGCTGAATGTTCATTTCCACGACTTTACATGGAAACAATTACTTTGAAACATTCACATAGGTGCATCTGGCTTCAAAGTAAATCCTCCATGCAGACAAGCCAATGCTTTTGTTTAGTTGTATGAGCAGCACTAAGCCTGCTTGTTGGAACACGCTAATGAGAGCAATATTTGCTGGTTCACATCTGAAGAAGGCATTTTGTACAGGTGCTTGTGTTTTGGGCAGAGCTGTTCCATATCTCTGTCCACATCCTTATGTTCAGTTACCATAAAGCAACTTGTTAATGGAACAGCTGACCTGAAATTCATCTCAGCTGATTCCTCTTTCTAAAGGATAACAGAGTAAGATGACGACATAACACTTCAGCCAGATGACACATCAATCTTTGGAATTTCAAAAACACCCGAGACTTGCTAACTCCAGCAGGCATCCACTGTGGTGAACATGAAAAGAAACTTACAAATTAAGATTTCAGCAATCCAAACATTTGGATTATTGAGCCCAAACCATGTCAGCCAACTTTCTGCGAAGAACAAAGATAGGAGACTGCATGCTTTCACAGATACAATGGATTTAAAGAGTATGATTTCCATAGTTGTACTGATTTTAACAACAAGTAATATCTCTTTCAACTCAACTCTTACAGGCCTCCAACAAGGCTGAGAAGCATTTTTTAAACCACATTACAGATTAATCATTAAAATCTAGAGAGATCTGTATTAGCTCTCAACATATTAGATCAAGCACCAGAAGCACTTCACCATGGCAGCCAAGAAAAAAGGGAGAGTAGACAACATTAAATCTCACAGATTGCAGCAGCTGATTTAAAGTATTTAAGTTATTATGTTGCAGGAACACCTCAAAAAGTAGAAGAAACACATCCAACAACACCCCTAGTGTCAGACACTTTTCATATACTAACTCCCAGCTCCATGCTTGGGCCAGTTGATTAGAGGTAGCTAATTAAATATCCTGGCAGAAAGCTTATCTCCATTGATGTCACTTGTAAAACTCCTACAGACAACAGAGAATTTGGTCCAACATTTTGTTCCTCCGTTCAGCTTGATGTATCTAAAACCCAAAACACTAGAAACTCAGTGTCAAGGCCTGAAACAAAATGGTTATAGCCCCTGGATGTATACACAGAACTGGGAGTATAACGGAGTACCTTGAGTTTAAAAGGTCTGCATGACTGGTTTTTCAGATAAAGCAGGTTTCAAGATTCTTGGTTGCTAAGCAGTATCATAGCTAATAGCTTAATACACTTGATTCTTTTTCTCTATGATGTTAATTAAGAAATAACATCTTTAATACTAAAGTTCACCAAAACTCCTTGATCCAATATATGAAACAGTCTAAGCCTAGAGACAGAAATCACATCTGAAAAGTGGTATTTTCAGCTGCTGTGAGAAGATGATGATGACAAGCACTGCCACTGAGCTCCCTTTCGCGCCTGCATTTAGCTATGATGATGCAGAGGAGGCAGACTGGTCCCCTGACACACACAAACGGCAGCGACAGAATCCTCATCCACTCCATGACAATGGTGAAAAGGGTCAGTATTGATTAAATCTATGTTAGCACTTAAAATGCAACATGCAGACTGAAATCCTGGAGGCTTCCTTCTCTCCAGTCTTACAGTAATACAAAATTGAAACAGGAATTCTACTGCAGAATTCAAAGAATCCTCCAGATCTTCTTGAGGAAAACTTGCCGTGACATTAATTTGCCAAAGCAAAAGTTATTTCAGAAAGCTTTTGAGTCATTTCTCTTAAACAGAATATAGAGCCAACAAGAAAGAAAAGCCCTTAATGAATTTCACCTTTTTTAGTTCTCATGTTGCAGTTAAAGTCTTTTAGCGGAATTCCACAGGACGTCAAAAACTAATTTACTGCTGTTACAGTTTCAAGGAATGGGACAAATATATCCTAATTTAGCAACCTATAAGTCAGGTTTCTATTCTAAGATAGTTTTCCGTGCTCTTTCTTTAGTCAATGTATAAATAAATCTTTCTGCAACAGGATAATTTATTCCAAAACAAGTATTTGAGGTGGATCACCCTCTTCAGGTGCCCATCTCTCCCTCACAGGCTGCCTAGATAACTATTTTGATTGAAACATGAACAAAATACCACTACACCTTGCCCTACTCGGAGTTTGCTTTATGGGCTAAGCAGTATATCTGTGTGTTACTTACGATTTTAGTAAAGTATCTTGCTAAATAAAAAGACATTTTAGATATGCTGGGATCCTTGTAGACTAATGCATACTCAGAACAATCTAAGACAATCAAATAAGTCATTCATGTTATACAGGATACATATTATCAGGCAAATTATTTGTTAGATATATTTCTTTAAGTGTTTTAAAAGAAGGTTTGGTTGGTTAAACTGATTCTTAAAATGATAAAAATTTAACATTAACAAATGATAATGAAATACATGTACTTCTGAACAACCAATTAATTCATACATTACATTAATACACCTTATAATATGTTAGTTTTGCTTTGTTGCTCACCTTGAAATATGGAAAAAATTGCTGCATTATGCAATGATTTTAATGTTATCTCAAAGTACTTATTGTTAAGTATGTGTGAAAAGCTTTACATCACAAAATCTATAGGCAGTAAAATAAAAATAAGATAAGTAGCTCCTGCTACAATTTTGAACTGACTGTACTTGGAATACATCTTCTTTCTTTAGCATTCTGCTCACTTGCTCCTTGCCTGGATTATAAAGATACATTTAGAAAATCGGGCTTGTTCCTTCCTCTTTTTCCAACTTCAATAACTTTCTGTCTTGAATGGAACACATCTAGACTGCAGCCGTAAGTGATGCTGCTCATAAAGGTGACCTGTCTTTGTAAGGGAAACCATAAACATGACTTCTGGCTTTGTGCTTGAAAATAGTGCAGGAGAACATGATATGGTGCAAAAGACATTGTAAGTTACCCAGAAATAATAAGTCCTTATGTATTTTGTCTGCAAAACATACTGTATTCATATTTCTGCAACCTTGGCTTTCAAAGGACAACGAGCACTAATTAAATGTTGCCAGTAAAGCAGGGCCAAAAGAATTAGATGGATGGGAATAATCTACAGGGGATATATCTAATGAATATCCCCAATAATCTACAGACCTCAGACCTCCTAGGATACAACAGTATCCCCTCAATTCTTACAAAACAAACCAAAATCCTTCACCAGGTTCCTGCTCAGTACCCCCTTGAGTCAGTAGAGGTGGCTTTAATACAGTTTTCTACTTAACAAAGCTTATTTTCAGTAACAAATGTTTAGGAAGCACACACATAATTAAAATACTAAAAAGCAAGAACAAGAATGCAAAAATTTCTGTATTACATGATCCCTTTATCTTCTTGCATTTTCTTGTAGTAAAAACCTTTACACAAAAGGGACTTTCTTAAAAGACTGATCTAACTATTTCTAACCCTGTAGGAGTAAAAGTACACAGTGAATTTGGTGCTGATAGGAACAGGGCTGAAGGTAAAGAAATGATCTGCAAAAATTGTTTTGACTTATTTTGTGGAAAATTTAGAAATAAACCAAATTTATTGCCTAGCGATATACTTTTTCCTAATGAAAAAAGATTTAACTGACATTTTTCAGATACCCTTCTTGGGGGACATTCTGAATCTTTTTTTTTTGGATTTAAAATAGATCATAACAGAAATTCTCCTTTCCATTTTCTTTTCCTTCAATACCATAACTCTTTTCATAAGTAAATGTCCCAACAACATTTTTTTGGAAAACAGTTAAATATTGCATTACACTAAAAACTGTTCAACATTCAAGGTTGACTCAACATCTAAGATTTGTGCTTATTTTTTCTTGCAAGTTTTGAGTTTGTTAAAGCATGATCCTCATCTAGTTATGAAATGCGCCCTTTTTTTTTTCTCATAGAGTTCAGGTTTTTCTCTGTTTGGCATACTATGATCTTTATGTCTGTATTTTGAAAGTAGATTAATTTTTTCCCTAGTCTCTGCAATTATAAAGACAAATTGTTTTTTGACTTCACAAATAGCCACAGAACTTCACATCATGAATATAAAATATACCTAGTTATATATAACCAGCAAGAGACCATGCAATCACAGAAAAAATATAGTGTTGGAATATTAATTTTTCATTGACTTGCTGCAGTGACCACGAGATGGGACAGCGTAAGGTCCTAAGGGAAAGGAGGAAGCTAAAGAGCAGACTTCGAGTCCAAGCTAAAGAGCAGACTTCAGCTTGTCCAGGGCACTGGTGGGCAGGGTCCTGTGGGATGCAGCTCTCAAAGGCCAGAGCCCAGTAGAGCTGGGTGATCTTCATGGAGAGCCTCCTCCAAATGCCAGAACGGTCTACTCCAATCTGCAAGGAAGCAGGCAGCCACAGCAGGACACCAGTGTGGCTCCAGAGGGAATGCCTGACCAAGACCCAGCACAAAACAGAAGCCAGACAGAGATGGAAATGGAGAGAGGCTACCCAGGAGGAATAAAGAAGCCCTACCTGGCAAGGCAGGGATGGAGTTTGCAAAGCTCAGCAGGCACTGAAACCAGTACGGATGTGAAGGGTAACAAGAAGGGACTCTACAGGTACATCAGCAATGAAAGCCAAGGGAAATATGAACTTGCTGCTAAATGGGGTGGGCAACCTAATGAAGCACTGAAAAGGCTTGAGGTACTTGATGCTTTCTTGGCTTTGGTCTTTATTGGCAAGGTCTGCCACCCTGATCCCTGTGTTTAGTAGCAGAGGGATTTCTTTGGCAAGAGGGACACTCACAAGTCCATCGGTGTAGATGGGATGCATCTAAAGCTGCCGAGGGAGTTGGCTCATGTCTTGTAAAAGTGGTTCTCTATCATCTTTGAAAGGCCACTGGTTAAGGACTGAAACATCTGGCCAGTGTGGCTGTGAAATCTCCATCTTTGGAGATATTAAAAACTTGACAAGTGCTGAGCAGCCACGTCTAACTTAGACACCAGCCCGCTTTGAGCAAGAGGTTGGACTGGATGACCTCCAGAAATGCCATGTCAGTTCTTCTGTGATTTTACAACTATGCCCATTGCCTAACCTATGCATCTAAAACACACTCCTTGCTGACCACAGATACATTGCTACCAGCTGGAAAACAAGACTTCGAAATTGCTTCCATGCACATTGAAAACTGAAAGCAAGCATTTTCAAAGTTGTAGATGTCTCTAACCCATATAAAAAGCTTCTGTTATACAGAAGGGCTTCATTATTTCATTGGTGCAAAGAATTATTTCTGCTATGGTGTCAGGACTGTACAGTGACAGTGTCTAATCATTCCAGGTAACCCCACTGGTATGAAAAGAAAGTTCTTCATTTCAAATGCTGAAATATACAACCCCAACGCATTTCACACTGAGTCTCATCAAAGAATGAGTCTCTGTCAAAATCCCAACAGCAGATACATTTTGAGAGCAGAGGTAGAATTACAGTGTAAGAAAAGTGTCACCAAAAGCTTCCCCTGGAATGAAACAACTTCATTTAAGACACTACCTATGGAGTCAATATAATTGGGAAGGGTGACATTCTCACTCAATTTCTCATTTGCAGACAGAGAGACAATCAGCCACACAATAAACCCTGTTTGTCTCAGGCCGAATCAGTCTATTTTCCTTGTTGTTATTACTATAGCAGAGAAATGAGATAGAGATCCTAATCCTGATTACTTACATATCAAAGAATCAAGGAAAGAATGAAGACTGCAAAATGATCGCTTTATGAAGAAACAAAGACATCAAAAATGAGTTTAAGATCCATTAGTGAGGCTTATGCTGATGCTCAGTACAGAGCACAGGGCAGAAATTTATTAGGAATAGGACAGTTCCTACAGCTCACGGGGTCTCTTTGACACAAAACCAAGAGTGTCATAGTCCCCTCTTAATGTGCTGGGCTTGTGTTAGCGGACATGCAGGTTAATGCTTTTTTTTTTTAAATCTGAAAATGTATTGTATTTTGTCCAAACCCATCTAACACAGATAGAGGCATCAGCGTTGCTGGCATCCTTATACCATTTCTATATCTCCTCTGGAAGCTTGCTTCACAGTTGAATCCCCAGCAAATGAGCACCCATTTGCGCAAATTGTGATCTAGAAGAGGAGTACAACTATCAGGGCACCTCCTGCCCTAATTTCTGGAAGCAAATGCAACTTTTCAAAATCACATGGGTAACGCTGACAACACTGACACCTACGAGTTCTCAAGTGAGGTACCTGCACAGTTAAAACGTGTCTCCCAGGAATCGACTAGACCCACCAGTTCAGAGCTTACACCAATCAGAAGGAAAACACAGAAACAAACCTGGTGTCCAGCAACCAGGCTACTGGAATTTAACATAATAATTTTTATGTTTATTTTTTTAACTACTAGTAATTTTTCTATGCAATGCACTAACATTTCTTGTCACTCAAAATGCAAAGCTTATTCTGCCAACTACACAACATCATTTTCTACATCGAGTGTTTGTCAGTCCTTGTCCTTTCTTTCCTTCTACATGCCATTACAAATAATGACATTTTTCCTTTCCTGCATTCTCCACAGTCACTCTTTTGTCTTGTTTTCTGCCTCCTATCTACACAGCTCTGCCTGCTCCTCTCACAAAAACTCACCTACCTGCAATCCACCCAAACACCCTGAACTTCCCTACAGACTCTCACTTACATGTATCCATCTGCTCTCAAAAATTACCCCACCAGATTTTTTTTTCCTCTTCACATAAGACAGACCTGACTCAACTTTCCTAATGTGAAAAAAGCAATAGAGCAACAGTGACTGGAGCTGCCTTGCTCCAGCAATTATTTTTTCAACATCTCAAACCAAAAATAAGTATCAGGAAAATGCTATTCCTCTTTTGATACCCAAGTATTTTGGAGCTGCTGCAATATCTTACTCTATTTTTTGAGCTACCCAGAGGACACTTCATTTCAAAACTAAAATACTTCACCATTCTTCATTATGACGAAAGTAACATTATTTTCTCGTTTCTTAGCCATAAGGCAGCAAGACTTGCTGTATTATCAAATGACTGCACAGGCAATAAGCCACTGGGTTCATAGTTGAAGTGACAGGACATCAACTACCTGACAAGGTCGATGACTCTCTCCCTTGGAGCAGTGCTGACTGGCTCATCATTAATCATTATGATCTGATCCCCTGGTATAAGCTTTCCTTCAGAGGGGCCGCCTGGAGACAAATGAAAAAAAAAGCACAAGTTAGTAGACCATTGTAAACGCACAGACACACTCTGTTGTTCACATAGTACGAGTGCTTTTTTCTTCAACTAATGGCATATTTAACACTGACACTAATTCTGACATTACCAGTACTTCCTCACCAGGAAAATCGCAAAAACTACTGAAGTTCCTCAAGTTAAGATCCAAACCCATACTTAGGCACCTAAAAATAAGGGCTTGATTTTCTGGACAGCCAAAAAGACCCACAGGAGGTGGCCTAACTCACCCTTTAAGGTGTGATCACCCATACCTTACCCATCCCTCATCAAAGTTTCTCTAATATTCTTGTAAGAACACCCTGAGGACAACTCCTTTGCCTGTAAACAAATGATCCTGTTTAACTGCTGTTAAGACCAGGAAGTCCTTTTCCCTGGTGTCTACACCAGATCTTCCTTGTTGCAACACATCATTTCTTGCCCCAGGGAGAGTAACACTGGAGAACATCTTATTCCTCCTTCCTATGAAACCTCACATATTTGAAAGTGATTTGCAGGTCTCGTCTCTGACTGTTCCATTCTCTGTCTGCCTTCTAACCTGTTTCCTTAAAACTGAAGACAGTAGGTTTCTGTACTTCCAGCCTTTGAGTCCCTTTTCCTCTAGATTCCTACCACCTGGTGAACACAAGTTTTATGTATGTCCAACAGCATTGCCACTTTCAGTTAGACACCGATATTTAGAGTTAGTCTGAGAAGACAATCAGATGTGAATGTGTCTACATGTTTTGGATTCTGACACGGCTGAAATGCATACTGAGTTTATGCTTTACAAAATGCACATAATCCTTTGCTTCTTAGCAAGATACATGCCCATAAGAGAGTGTGACATCACCAACAGCTGGTGAAAAGATACATCCTGTTTTTAAGCTCTGCAATGATGAGACATAAAATCCCCCAATAATATTACCAATATGAAGATAGTCTTAAAATAAAATGCTTCAGTATCAAAACCAATTCATTCAACAATTGAGCTTATGCTGTTCCTTTTCTGTTTGGTTTCAAAATTTTACTTCACTTACATATCCAGCATAAACAGATACAAGTCCACATAGGAGAATGTTGTCCTGAGCTCATCTTTCCTCCTATTGACTTGGAATAGAGTATAATAAACACCTTTTTCAAACTGAACTTTAACATAAAACTACATTAGTGGTGCTAACTTGTGAGAAAAAAACTGTCTGGATCTAGTTCAAATATTAGTTACACCGTGCATTTCATCTGAAAGCAATACAAATATAATCAATGCACACACGTGGGTAAATGACATCAGAACTTCACAAAGTCAATTTTGCCTCTCCTCTGCTCTCTGCAGGGGTTCTGGAGAACATATTGAACAGGAGCAAAGTCAAATCCCTGCCTTTAGCTCCAAGGCAATTTTACGTAACAACTGAACTTTTAAGCAGAGAGACCAGGAGCCCGCTATTTGGGAGACTGAGCAGTCCCAGGTCTGGTCATAAGTTCAAAAATACCACAAATTTCACTTTTTTCACTCCAGGTAAGGCATTTCGGGATCTATTTTGATGTGACTTTTTGCCACATAGTTATACAGATGTATTCATAAAAAAAAAGCCAGTAATAACACCCCCGTTTTCAAAACCAAATGTAGTTAGAACCAATGTTATAGTTAGAACCCTAGTTTCTCCTTGTGAAGCTGATGGTAAAAGGAATGAAAAATATGTAAGTTTTAATCTCACAACTCAACGTACCTTTTGAAAACACTGATTCAATGGCAATGAAGGTGACACCAAACCAACATAAACGTAACAGGGAGAAGACCTTCTTTCTTTAGAGGAAGTGGGTCAGCTTCTTTCAGGCAAGCAATAGTAATGGCTCAGAGCAATAACCTAAAATTGGCTTTCTGTTAACACATTTACATAATGTTCAAAAATGAGTGCAAGGAGGGAAACTACTCAGTAATACAAGGCTTTAAATCCTACCTAGTATTTGTGATGATTACTTTGTCTGCCTGAATATTTTAACAGTCCTCAAATTTGTAACTATATTTCATCTCAGCAGATTAAGTCCAAGTTTGCTTTTGGGGTCAGGTGGGGAAAACATACCTGGTGTTACTGAGCGTACAACAACTGGCTTTTCACTACCAGCCACAAACCCAAATCCTAGCACAGGATCCCTCCTCATTTCCACTTTCCGAGGGGCTGGAGGGGTTATTTGGCAGCTCTCTATTCGAGGGTCTTCAAAAGTGGCTGATTGTGTCATGTGACTGTGAAAAAAAAAAAAAAGATGGAAAAAGGAAAAAATCATTAAAACATGATTTTGTGGTATCTACTCGAGCAAAGCAACTTCTGCAACGATATGAGATGAATACCTGAAATGTTCTCACTATAGGAACTAAAACATCAACTTAAGTGTTTTTCTATTATGTTTTCTTATACATAAATTAATAATGCACCTGGCAGGTCTCAAATAATAATCAATAGTATCAACCTATAAAGAGGTCTGTCTTTGACAGCATACATTCAATCATACCCCATATATGAAAGAAAAATAACCGAACAGTAAAGTCTTTGTCATCTGTACTTGAATTTTTCATCCTTCATTTGTTGGAGGGGAAAAATGATAGTGACCTACTCACAATGCAAAACATAACAGTTAAGGGTCTGCCAGCCTTTTGCAAGAAGAGAGGACACACATTTGATTTTTTTTTCTAAAATATTAAGCAAGTTTCCAAGCTGAGCCCTCTCAAACAGACTACCTAAGACACAGGTAACAGTTCTATATTTACTACTCGAGTAAACACTCTGGAGTCATTCCAAATTGCACCAGGGTGAAATAAAGATTTTAAGAAAATCTATTTATCAGCCATTACTAAAATACTTTACTTTCACCTACAGTGTTCTGACCAAGTTTACTTATCACACCTAGAAGACAAAATTCTCATGGCTGGAGGGAAAGATCTTGATTTTTCAAGCAGGAAATAGAAAGGAAGAAAGCTATCCAACATGAAATATCTATGAAAGAGTTCACGGTTTAAAAGCATAGAGATGCCTAAATTAACACTAATGAATACTGAAATGTGACTGATGCTGTATGCAGAGTGAACTGGAACATACTTTATGTTTCCCACCCAATGCCCGGAGCTCCCTGCTGAATCACAGCCACCAATTCCCAGTGCCAATTACACAGACAAACAGACCACTTCAGTGTGATATCCTTCCAAATGCCATTAACTGAACTCACGTGCTTCAGGAAACCTAGTCACCCCTGCAGGCAACAGGCAATACCTGGTCAGCTTAGCAAGAAGACAGACTACAGCTCGCGGCATCGGGTTATCGCGGTCTTGGCAGAGCTCAGACAATGTTTGTTTAAAGCTGCCTGGCCAAGAGTTAACTCTTCTTTTATCTTCACGAGACCGTAAATCTGGAGCTGCTGAACTAGCTCCAACTCTCGGTGCACAAACGCAGCAAAGCGAGCGAAGTCCCAACCCTGCCTGCAGGAAGGGCACAGGCTCCTGTGCTGAGAAGGGTAACAGGCAGATGCCCAACCGAAGAATGCCGCAAAGGACATCAGGGAGGCAGATACCCCTACAGCAGTAGGCAGTATCATCAGTTTAAAAGTTGGTCTCCTCATAAATAATTAACAACATGAAAATCAAGTAAATTTTCCATAGCCTTGTAGTTATAACATGTTATAACACGAGAGTTAAGGGACATCTCATGTGACCAGAACTGCTGCACTCACTTCCTGTCCCTTTTCCACCTTCAAAAACAATTCCCTGAAGAACTCCATGCAGGCAGTCTGCAAGGAGCAAGGCATCATTCAGAGATCTGTTTTCAGCATCAGTGACAGGCAAAAGCTTCTCTGATATTTCCCCAACACACACACCTTGGGGATGACATCAATTTTTATTCTCTCCATGGTCTGCTTCTATTACTGATACACAGAAGAGCAGCAAAATCTCAGTAAACTCTCAGTGGGAGTTTACTCCTGTGACTGGATTTTTCTAGGGCTTTTCTTCAAATAAATTCTCTATCACTAGATTCAGTCTGCCCAAGAGTAACATGCTGCCTTTTTGTGCATATGATCAGAGGTAGCAGAAGCTACTTCCTTACAAAAATAGGAGAGACAGAGCTAATATCTCTGTGCTCTCTTAGCATCTGCATAAGGTGAAAGCAACAAAGAAAATGGTAAAGCATCACATCTGATACTTCATTCTCCTCCTCCTCTCATCCCTCTAGTTTTTCTCAATTAATTTCAGATAATTTTTTATTATGTTTATTCAAAAGAACTGTTAGAAAATTCAGAGAGATATATGTAGACTCTTTAAGAAGTCTATCTTCAAGACCTCCCAGCCACCCTCCTCCCATCAACTCCTATTTACGATTTGGGCTTCTAGATTTTCAAACATTTTATCTTTCAAACGGGACACTTTCTGAGGTGTCACTGGTATTTCAAAAACTATCTATTTCAGCTTGTGAACTTTGCTTTGGTAGAGAATACGAAACTCTGCATTTGTCACCTCTTTTAGGTGATAGCCTTACCAAACTCCTCACAAAGTTAAAATGTTCTATTGAATCATTTCTTCCTAATAGCTGTTTCCGTTTTTGTAACTGGGGCACTACCAGCTGACGCTGTCTCCAAAGAGGAAATGCCGTATTTATAAGCAACTTCAAAATACCACTTCAGCCTTTGAGAACTATTTTCCTGCCATTGTACATCCTCTCTCTTCAAGCACTTGTGTAGTCTGGTTTGAAAACTAAATCATGAAGAAAAAAAAGCCAAAACAACCCCCCACGAAATCTCACCAACAGCTGCACTTCAGATAACAAATTCCAAGAGCAGACATAGAGATTTGCTCAAAAGAGCAGCTCTGCCACTGGATGCCTCGCTCCAGCCATTGCATCGGCTTGTACTGAGGAGCTGCAGCAGCACAGCATTAGTTATCCAAAGCCTAAGCAAGAGGATCAGCAAGGAACAGTCCATCATGATTCTGAGTGGCACAGCAGGTTTTATTGATTTTTTAAGGTTATCCACCTTCAAATACATCAACTAAAAAGGCTCTGCACTCACGCTTCCACAGCTTGCTGCATCAGATATTCTTGTATCATTCAGTACGTTGGAAGTGTATTTCAAGAGAGCAGCAAGATATATCAATATGATCCCAGAAGAGATTAGATGAATACTCCAAGCTTTGTGTGATGGTACGTTGACAAACCTGCTTCCTCCTGTGGCTAGTTCATTATTGAGATGCCAGTTGTAGTACCATAGTTCAAGACTAATTTGAATTTTGTATTAATTAGACGTCTTTGATCTTCATCTCAGCTATGGAAAATATCGACTCCTGAAGAATAACTATGCTAAGAGCAGAATCTAATAAACTTGGACTCAAAACAGCCACCTCGGGGAACTTTACACAGAGCATCACTTACACAGTGAAACATATACAAATAACTCCAGCACTGCAAACTTCCTATTTGCTTCGTACACAGTAAAAAAATGTGTTTAGATGGTACTGTACCTGGTTCATACCTAAAGATTTACTTTTCTGAAAGGAATATGGAAGAAAAGGGCTGGGATTTCAAGTATGAACTGTTCTTTCCCCATACACAAACACAAGCTGCCCTTAGATCACCTTTTCAGAAAAATACGTATTTCCTACCATTTTCAGTGACTGAGTCCGTGCTCTACAAAAGGCTATCTTTGATGCACTCTTATTGTGAGCAGTGGGGGACAGCGGCAACTATTAAGGAGAGTAATTCTTCGAGAATTTCTTGAACAGAGATTTTATATACCAGCCTCTTCCAAGAGACAAACTACCAGCTACAGAAAATCATAACATAAGTGTAATTCCAAGTACTTAATGCTCAAAAGCTTTCTGTGGCAACTACTCTACTCAAAAGAGAGGGTAAAAGGGGAAACGAGAACGAAGTCATCTGACTGTACGTGCACCGACACACAGAAGAGAATGGAGGTCTTTCAGGGCAGCATAAAATTGGCATGCACACTCATCTCCAAAGGGTCCTACATTGAGTGAAGGAAGAAGAATATTAGGAAAGAAAAACACCTTGGGGAACACTGACCAGCTGCGACAAGGCAGCCAGCACCTGCAAACACAATTTAGCTGCCCAGGCCATTCTGGGGAGCCCAAGGTAATAAGTGCATGCCTGAATTCACGCTCAGGAAAGTCGAAGGTATAGTTTAAGGCTGGCAATTTGAATCTTCACATCATTAGCTTCCTAATGATTAACTTAGTAATGTTTTCTATGGAAACCTTCCTAGTATTTTCCTCATTCAAATTACACACTGAGTAACCCAAGGAATATCTAAAACAAAGACTGCAATTAAAATAAGAGCTTGATTTAATAATGCATATTAGTAATTAAAAGCAAAGTATCCCAGAACAATGATTTTTCAGCCTTTGGATTTTGACGTGTCATTCCCTGACACTTAGGGATTAGTGGGCTAATTCTGCAAGGTTTGTCTATGGCAGCTAAGAAAGCCTGTCCTCAGCAGGCTGAACTTTGTTATGCAGGAGTTAGCATTTCCACAGGAAAATGCTTAGGGGTGTAATTCTTCTAAGAAACTGAAAACTACGGCATGAATCCAGAAACCCTGGTTATGATAAACATTATTTTGGAAATACATAGCAAAAGGCACCTGAACAGCTTTAGCTCCCTTCTGCAATGACATCCAAAAAAAAGAGCAGAAAAGGTGATACCTGAAGGTGAGTTTAATAGAGCTGCATGGTGACAAACACTAAAACAGCTGACCTGTAACCAAATGGCTGGTGCCTCATAACAATACAGCGTGGAGATAGGCTGCAGTTTGGTGTTTCATTCTGTATTTCCATGTTACAGCCTGTTTCAATTACTTCAAAGATTAACATCAATCCTCAGTTTTGAGGGTTTTAATCTCTCTGCTATACACATTGATTTAACTACAAAATAGACTCTGCTTTGACTTGAGACACAGCAGGTGTAATCCTGGTCAATGATGGAGGGGAGTCTGAGGAAATGTCAAAGCACTCATGAGTTGATGAGTGGAAGTGGGCGAGGAGGATGGAGATGAGGACTTTTTATCAAAGGTTTAATTCAGAAATAACAAAACCACTTCAAATTGTTGAGCACTGTTAAAATCCTGTGTCATTAACTCGGAGGAGGTGGAGGATCTCCTTTGTTGATTGCAGTTGTGATTTTCAAAAAGACCTATGCAAGTTACAGACACCGAACAAACTCCATTTACAATTGCCCAGCTGAATCCCCGAGACCACGAGACTCTGCCCATCCTGCCTGAAACTACACTTTGGTTCATACTCTATTACAAGCCTTGGGTTGTGCGGTCAAAATTTCATTTGCCACTCCAAGTCGCAGAAGCTACTGCAGCAACAAAAGGAAGTAGATTTGATTCTCACTCTATCACCTGTCTTCAGGAATTAGCTGTAAGTAAAATTGCTTGAGACTCCAGACAGTATTATGGAAACTGATAATATCATGAGGGTATTTTATAGTTTCCCCCCTTGATAATCTGAAAAGACTATCAAAACAATGATGACAGTTAAAAGGAAACCGTCATAGGTGAAAACAAATACATAAACTCTCCAGAGGATGAAAAATTGACCTTCATCTTAACTAGCAGCCAAATATGAAAAATAATCTTCTTCCTTCCTTCCTTCCTTCTCTCCTCAAATTCCTGGCATCTCTCAGCCTACCCCAAGTTAATTTATTTTCTCTAAGAAATCCCAGAAGAATTGTTAAGAACTAGGACACAAGTGTCAAAATCATGCATCAACCGTATCTGTCTTCTACTTGGAAATGACATTTCAGGAAAAAAGTGCCCAAATAGTTATTACATCACTAAGTAAAATTTCTCTTACAGAGAATCTGGTGGCTTGAGAAACTTTCTCATTCTGTTTTGCAGCAAACCAGAGAGTTGCTCACAGCTCCAGAGTTCTTTTTAGACATACTTAACAGACAAAAGTTTTATTTTCAGCTGTTCAAAAAGGAGTCAACTTCTAACACTTCAACAAAATATTCCCTACATTTTCAATGTTTTTGTGCAGGTGCATATGTTAAGAATTCAGTATCACAGGCACAAAATATAACTGGGAAGATTTATCTGGTTTTTTTCTTTCTTTCTAGGACTATTTTTCTGCCCCTGTGTCAATTCTGTTTTTTTCATAAGCTTCTTCAGCAGTTAAATCCTCTAAAGTCAGGTCATTTTATAGCACCCTAGAAAATGTTTGGCATATGCCATCTGGATGAACATATGGTAAAAATGTAATTAGAAAGAAAAAGGTTTGCTGGTTTCAGAAGAAGTTGGTGACAGCTTTTTGATAAAATTGGATACAGGGAAATCTGACACGTAAAAAATTTCAAAATTGACTCTTCCTCCCTCCACTGCCAGGCACGATGTTCGATCTAAGCAAGGCAAAGTGAAGCAAAATAGCAGTGAATAAAACCAAGATGAATACGAATTCAGATGGATAAAAAGATTTATACTCAGCTTCAGTCAGGCACTGGGAGAAATACACGGAAAGTATATTTTACAATGACAATTAGCACCCTCATACTGAGAATATTACATCCGTAATACGTGAATGGTTCTGTAAGCTGCATATACTGTATATGAATGCTACATATTGGGAAGAAAACAAACTTCTATACTTGACTCCCACGAAGACATGGAAATAAGCCTCAAACCCAAACTGCAGACTAGCAGTTTTCTGTTTTGAGTTTTGGATCTACAGATTGCCAGAGAGGATCCCTTTCAATTGTTTTCACTCAGGATGGCCAAAAGCATTTCTGGAGCTCTGTTCACGATGGACACCGAGTTTCCTGCCTGCTGTATTGAGATGGGGCTCAGCCAAATAGCAGAAATTGCATAGAAACATCTTGGTGGAAATTGGCCATGGCAAAGGAAGGGCCACAGAGGATGGGAAGGAAAGACATGAAAGGACCATGCAGAGGGTTATGAATATCACAAGATGAGTTACAGAGTAAAAAAAGGACAAGAATGAAAAAAAAAATGGTTTTCAACACTTGACTATGTTAGGAAAAAATCTCAAAGAATAATCTCTCCCAGAAGAAGGAATGGTAAGAGTTGGAACAAGAGCTCCCAGCAACACTGGCCACCTTAATGCTGGAATTGTCTCCTCTGTAAGCAGAGTACGATGCCAGCCTCTGCCTTCCTCACTGCCTGAAATGCACAGCCTACATCAGTGTGCTGACGACGAGTACGTCTAAACTGCACCCGTTCACGTATGGCATATAATGCATGCTGACAGCCTCCCCTTGAGGCGTAATTACGCTGCTACACACTGTACTGAATGGCATTTCTGCACCCAGTGTTTTCTCCTGGCAATCTTTTCCCACCAAGGTGACGCTGGCTTCAGCAGAGATGCTCCTGGGTTGGAAGCCTGTAAATAGGAGGAGATTCAGTGGCCTACTCTGCTGGCTTGAGCAGGTTTACACAGCCAAAGGAAGCTCACAAATTATTCATATGTACTAGACTGGGGCTGAAGAGCCAGCTGCCTCCCACAAGCAACTCCAGGGCAAGCCTGCCTGGGGCTGCGTAGGCACAGGGAAACCTCACCATCGGAGGGAGCAAGGCAGCAGAAAAGGCTGGGACCAGCATCAGCTGGTTACGCCAGGGGTCCCAAACGCACCACCAACTGGGCCTTGCCTTCTTCTGGAACAGAGATTTAGGACCCCACCACGTCACTGACACGTCCTTCCTGGAAGAAGCCCTTCAGCGAGCTGGCTCTTGTGTGCAGCACAGGCTGGTGGTGCAGCTGCAGGACACAGGGCATCTGGCCACCTGCCTGGCGCATCTCCTTCAAGAAGGAAATTGTGCAAGAAGTTATCAGCATCACTGGCACTCCTCCAAGGCAGGAATGTCTCACACTTACTGGGGTAGGATCAGAAGTACACCCTGGGTTTTTTCCCACAAAAGGGATTTTTTTTTTTTACATGATCTGAGAAACTCCATGTAGGATAGTGAACTACGCTGAGGCCTTTAAAGATGAACTCAAGTGTAGCTTTCCATTATCTTCTATACGTGCATCAATAAATCCTATTGCAACTAAAGACATAGCAAGGGCAAAAAAGAATATTTACTGAACTACAAATACACAATAAATTCAGTTGGGCTGAAAATGTCCTCTGGAAAACAGAACAGACAGTTCCTCCTCGACCTGCTGTTGGGAGGTTTCATGCTAACCCCACTGACAGCAATCTGTCAGCTCCTGCCTAGTCGAGCTCTGCAGCAAATGGCACAGACCTACGCTGAGGGCCGCCAGTGTTCCTCATCCAGTGAGGAAAAGGAGCTGCTGTCTCCAACTCAACAAGAACGATTTGTCCAACTGAAATGACAAAAAAAGAAAGGGAGGGGAGAAACGCCATGGAAATAGCTTCTAAGTTGCCGGTTAGATTAGGAAAGCTCCTGACTAAAAAAATCTGGTCTGGTGCAATGCTGGAGACTTGCTTTGACAGGCACATGTCATTCTCTGTACACACTAAGTGTGGGTACCCCAGTAACGTGGTAAGAAGACAGCATCCAGATTTAACGTGCCCATTGTAACCCCCTGGTACAGCTGGGCTTGGCATGAACAAACAGCTGAAATACCAAAGCCCCTTCAGCATCTCTGTACCTGCCTAACTCCTGGTAACTCAGCACAGTAACGACCATATGGAGATAAGCACTTACACAGAAGTAAAACCCATTTGTTTCTCCTTTGAAGTGAATGTTCCTCATTCCTTCAGCAACTGCAAGGATGAGCAGGTCACAGCAAGGGCTCTGAATTATCTATTTATTTCCTCCTTTTCACAGTCTACACTGGAAGGCTCCCAAACGAAAGCCAGCCCTTCTGGTGGTATCACATCAAACCAGCATTTCATCTATTGCCTCTTCAGCAAAACGCAGCCTTTTGCAGGTGGAAACTAAACATCAGCGGGAAGCAGCAATCAGGTGAAAGTAGCAACGAATGGGTTAGTAGATACGAAGTGGGTACTCACTACTGCAGCTGCTTAGTTTATCCACAACCACGTATTTAAATGTTCAGGCATTTTAACTACTGTATCATTCTGGCAGGGTACAGCTCTCCGCACTCAGAAGCAGGTTGGAGAGCTGGCTTCAGCAGAGGGTAACACAGCAACCCAGTTAGAAACATGAGTTTCTCTGAGTTCAGGAGCACACGGAAAAGCAATCTGTACGGCAGTACAATAAGCTGTCTCCAGTTTCCCATGCCGGGCATGAATTCTCTTCCCTGAAGACTGGAGCACAGGGAAGCTTTGAAAGTTGCTGGGCTTTTATAAAGAAGTCCAACTTCTGCACTGAAGCAACGAGTGCAAGAAAAAGCTCTTCGTTCTCTGGCTATCTGACAGAAGTGAGTTTACGTAAAGTGAAAGAACTCTACAAGCAACCAAGGTGTACAGAATGAATTTGAAAGATTTTCACAGTAACTCATAAAAACCCCTAAATCAAGCTTTCATGTTCTGTAACTAAGTCTTCACAGTCAGTGTTCAAAGAAAATCTTCTAATTCTGTAACAACTCCAGAGAAGGCCTCCAGGACAGAGTGGCAAAAGAGAAACCATCTCTTTTCTTTTCCTTTTAACAACATACAAATAGAGAGGATTACTCTTCTTGACTGCTGATTTGGGAGTGTGCCATTACGACTCCTCAGCAAATGCAAAATGAGAAAGAGAACTTAATTGAAATAATCCAGAATGACAGATTGCACTGATGGGAGGTGAGGCTGCCAGATAGAGCTGTCACGCACAAATTAATCTTGGGATATAGAAAGGCAAAAAAATCAGGTGCATTTGATCTTTTTTTTTTTTCTGATAGATTATTCGCTATACTTTAGCACAACACAGCAGAATTATTTTTCTGGGCCTATTTTTTCATTTCAAAGTAAGTTTCTAACCTTTGTAAGTGAGAGCACTGCTAGTAACCACAGGGTATTTTATATACGTTAAAAATAGGGGTGCTGCTGATCATAATTCTGCTTCATTATATCCAGGAAGCTTTCGCTAAAGCCTGTGGGTAAGTTCTATTTACCTATAAATGAAAACAAATGCCCAAGTACTAATCCATTATGTTTGACAGTATTTACATAAATATTAGTAAAGACAGTATGCATGGTAATGATGTACAAGAAACATTACCTCCATGCAATCATAACTACCAGCAAGCTTTCTCATAAGGTAAAGCAGTTAAAAGGCAATATTAGACAGTTCAACAGACCCCTTGGGGTTAAACTGCTGAAGAGAAGCCTATTCAGATAGCAATCCCCTACTTACAGGTACAGATAAAGGTCAAATACAAGTGTCATTTGCAGTAATCTTGGAAAAAAAATTAGAAGAAAATGATAATGGAAGTTGCAGCCAGGCTGATCAGCACATCAAATCTCCCTGTTCATCTCAAGAAGTCCCAATTCACTGTAGACAGACAAGTGGAAGCTCTTAATAAGGCAAGTAAACGAAACATGCCAGAACGGGAGTTCAGATACCATGAAATGAAGGATGCAGGTTTTAGTAAAACACTCTGATTTCAAATGCAAGGAAGCCAAATCAGGTGTTATATTAGGGACTCGAAAAGGAGAAGGGTGTATATCCAGCTGCAGCTGGGATGCTTTGTCCCAGGCAGGGTCTGAGTCAGTACAACAGAACAACAAATCCCCATCACAAAATCCTACATGCAAAACACAGGAATTTATGGAGCCAGTTAATAATCGGCCAACTTCTAATCCAACTTTAGTAATACTACTGATATACCAAATATATATGAGATCATTGATACATTTTAATATAAATATTTACCATGTAATCTGCCAACATAGCCAAACTCTTTGTTCAGTTTAGCAGTTTCTAACAGGGATCATAATTTAGGTGAAGTTCCTGTGAAGTTTAAGACACTGGGATTACACATTTTTCCCCACAGAGAAAAACAAACCTTCACCACTCCTAAAAAACACCCAAGAAGCAAACAGGCACAATGAGCTGTGTAACTTTCGTCTGCGACAGTCACAGACCAGAACCTCATCAGCAGAGCAAAATGATAAAACCAGAGAAGAAAGGTATTTGGAGACATTTTCTCTTTTAATTCTGCATGTGGCTCTTCTACTGTTATTACCTATCAGAAAGATGTTTTTAATTTTTAAGACAAATTTACCATTTTGAGAAAAATGTAACAAATGACTGAATTAAGGAATGAAATTTTTTCGGCAAAATATGCAGCTTATATTGCTTCACGATTTTTCTCTTTTTCTATTGTAAATAATACAGAGCAGAGCTTTACAAGGTTTCTAGATAGGCATTTAATTTTGATGAAGCAGAAATACGAAGATTTTAATACAGCACTTTTGCATTTTAAAAAGAACACATAAAACTCAAGTTTAATTATCATCACATTATAATTGGCACAATCCTACGAAAAATGCAGTCTTTCTACATTTAATGAACTCTTAACAAAGAATACAAGACAGTAAAGAGGCATAAATATGCTTAATGTCAGAACTTTCTAAAAATTAATGCTACTGATAGATGATAAAGTTCTAGAAGCTTCACCTTTGAACTCTGATCAACATCTCCGAGATTTATAAAAATAACGCGCAATTCTGCAAGGTCTTGAGAACTCACTCCTCCCTTTTATTGCCACCAAAGGCATTGAAAAAGAGAGAGTTATTGTGACAATCATCCCCACCAGGTCTGACAGGAGCAGACGTACAAAGCGCAGCCGCAGCCAGCGCTACTGACAACATTACTCCAACAGCTCCAGCTGTCTAGAAGAGCTGGCCCTCCTGCACACCAGGGAGAATTCATCGTTAACTTCTATATTTATCATTAACTTCTATCAGACTTACAGTTTGTAGCTAATTCCAAACTACGACAATCCTCACTTCGGAGTTCAGAGCAATTCTACAGATGGTTTACTTATTGGTTAAACCACAAACACATCACTCTCTTCTGCAGTCTAAAAGGTAATAAACTCTGCAAAGTCCTCATGAAAAACATAATTAAAGGTCTTCAAAGTCTCAGAACTGAAAACATACAAAAAGTATTTATGAGTATCTTTTTCTTTTTTTTTTTTGACGAAAACCAACACTGGTGCATTTCTAACATTAAATACAGTACTGAAACAAAGACTTTAGAGACTCAAGACTTTTAGACAACCAAGTACAATTAAAACAAAATCTTGGACACTGATACAACACATATTTTCAGCTTACTGTAATATTAGATACATAATGTAATCTCTCTTTCTGTATATATACTGGTCACACCACAGAACAGCCCAAACTCGAAGAAAATAAGCCCTAACATTCTGAAATATGTTTATGTCTTACTTATCTTCTCAAGCTTAAGAACAACAATGGACTTGGGGCATTGGCAGCGAATGTAAATCGTTTTGCTTGGAAGTGTTGGTCCCTTTCAGGCTCAGGCTGCTCTGGGGTTCAGGGTTAAAAGGAAGGAGTGCTATTCAGTAGCCATATTAAATTTAGCAAGGCTAAATAAAAAAAAAAACAAAAAACAAAAAACCAAAAACACAACACAAAATCAAAACAAGCCAGAAAATAAGAGAGTGCTGAAATACACACTTGTTTAAACATCATCCATGACATGATCCGACTTCAGCAGCTAAATTTAGGCCAGTGCTATACCCCCACTAAGCTGCAGTCTGTACCATCAGGATAAATCAATTTTGTAGGAAGTGTTCCAGTGAAGAAGTCCCCAATTTACTATGTCTCAATTAAGCAGGGCATTCTATCTATAATAACATTTTATAGTTAGATCACACTTCCCGGCCCAAAGCACTTCAATTTTCACATAACATCACTGAACCATAGTGGCCTTTGAAACTCAGGGCAGAACTTCAACTGCCTGGCATAGCACATGGCGGTGGGGAGGGGAGCTGGGGGCGGGGGGGAGATGGAAACCTCTGCATTAGTATGTCAGTTAAACCCTTGACTCTACAAAATACATTGTGGCCTCATTTTAGTGTCCACACAAAGCATATTGAATTTTGGTTTTAAATGTCTGCAATAAAAGTAAATGTAAAGAGCATTTCCACCATGGAATGAAAAGCTGAGCCAAGCCTGCTGACTTAGGTCTCAGCCTGCTGTTCCAGGGGGACCAGAGGTCTCTATTTCATTTACATGGCACATAAACTGGTGTCAGAACAGCCTAACGCTCTCTCTGAAAGGGGAGCGAGGTCCTCCGTGTTTCCGAGCAGCTGTTTAAGTCACGCTTTGCCAGAAGTGCTGCTCTAAGCCTGCAGTCTCTGACTGACCCTTGCACTAAAGCATCCATCCAACCAGCAGCTCCAGGGCAACGCTGACTGCAGCCCAGGAGAATATCCTCTATTTTCAGAGCTCCGCCACCAGCCCGCAGCCGTAACTCCTTCACGGCACCCTGCACCCCGACTCTGGGGACGTGCGCAGGCTGACCGAGCCCGCTCTCTGCCCCACCACCTCCCCATCATCGTCACCAGCCAACACCTTCCCACCAGACCACAGGGGCTCCACAGTGGTCACCTCCTCCTGCAGCGCTGGCGTGTTAAACACCACCAACTCAGCAAGGTACATATAAACACACACGTGTAATATCTTTACTGACATCTCCAGAAATTACGCACTTCTTGGACATGCCACAGCCTACAAAGTGAAAGTAGGAAACCACTTTCTGGACATTTAATAGACCAATTTTAATAGAATAATAGGTCAGCATATGCAGGAATCACATATTCCTCAAATCCGCACCCCCGCCCCCAAAAGAGACACTCAGACAACCAACCTTTGTATTTTCAGATCACATAAAGCCTAGTCTATAAATGGAACTAATTTTCATCATTCAATCATATAGCATTTTTATTTCACAAAATATGCCAATCAAATTGTTATTATTCCAGAAATCAAGAACTCAGAGAGATTAATTAGAGAAGTTTTACTCAGTTCTGACAAGTAGCTTAACTTCAAAAACTATATGATTCAACATTTGGGGGCAGGAGAGACAACATCTATCACATCTGGAAATAAAATTACTCTCTGTTTTGAAACAGGAGTCATACATTCTCACAAGTGGCTTAAAACAACTGGAACTAAAAAATGCAAAGCTCACTCTACCATTTTCTAAAACCAATTAAAACATCTGGCAAGAGAAAATAACAAGCATTCTCCAGCGATGGATAAGGAACCTACTCACTGTTCTACCAAAATCTCCATAAACATAAGGAACTGATGTTAGAAAAGTTTTACATTTTCGATCAGATTCATATCCTTCTTGAACACAGTTTACAATACATTCTTTGGTGTGGAAAAAATAAGATACACCAAAGCATCGGTGATTCAGGAAACATTATGTCTGACAGTTATAGTTATGCTACAGGTGAAATAGCGGGGGTGGTGGTGGAATTTAGGATTAGTTTTAGGATAAGTCCCATTTAAGCTTCTGCACCTACATTTTGTAGAGTTATCTAGGTTGCTATATTACCAGTTGTAGGAAGTGTATTTCTACCTCCTGATTTTGGCCTGATTCAAATACTTCAAGCACTAAAAAAAAACCCCACACAACAAACCAGAAAAAATTCCATGTGCAGAACAAATAGAGAATATCCTGCAATAAATCTTTCTTCACCAATGAACATTCTCCTCTTGTGTTCTCCTAAGAGAGAAGAATAGTAAAAAGAACCCACTTTTTAAACAAACCACAGTTTTTCCACTTTAAAATACAGATAGATGCCTCACAACAATTCAGAGTACCCAGGTGCAAAAGAAGAATCCCATCCTCATAAGAAGGTGATACACTAGGACTGTCTTAGAAAAAAACCCAACCCAAGCACCAAACCACAGGCCCTATATACAACCTCTGAAGAGTGACTGGAGAGAAAAAAACCCAAAACAAGGAACATGAGCACACTAAGTCCGGGATGACTTTTTTTCATAGTCAAACCATGCAACAGAAGGAGGAATGGGAAGGAAAGGAGAGTTAGTAGAGATGAAATAAGAGGAGAAGCCACTCATTAGCAAACCCCTCAATTCCTTTTAACCATGCATAATGTGGGAAAAGCGTCGCTACTGCCAAGAAAAAATTCACAGTCAAACTTCTGGACAACTGGGACCACTCCACGTTATACCCGTGACATTACAGAGTCTCAGTGCGGGAAAGATTACAAGGAAGACTTTCTAGTAAGCTTCATAACTTCCATAACCTCCTTCCAGCCTCTTCCCAGAGACTGACAAAACCCAACTTGTTCTTCTCCTACCAGGATGCTTTCTTAGAGCTTAGTGCAAACATCAATCAACATTTAATTCCCTTCTGAGTGCACTAGCAGCCTGACTTACAGCAACACCTGAGTGAAACTCAGCCCAGGCAAGGCAAAGATGGTGTTTGTGGGAAGCAGAGAATCTCCCCGTCCATCAAATACCACTGTCCTCGGTGTGCTCAATCAACCAGCATTCCCTGTACTTCTGGTCACACTGAAAGGAACGCTTCCTACTAAAACGTAGCTGAGGCACTGCAAACTCACCGTAAAACCAAAAAAAAAAAAATAGCTTCTAACATTAAAGGGATCTAATCACTCCAGTATAAAGGAGCCCAGGTACAGCCACTGTGCACAGACCCCAGCGTACAGCCACCGGCATCCTCTTTTCTCACTGTTACAATGACTACACTGCCTGGGAAATCTTCTACAGTAGAGCTTAGATCCTTGGAGAAAAAGCTGTCACTAATCCAACCCTAAAGCTGTGTACACATTGCCAGGTTAAATAAAACATAAACAGAAACCAAACACTTTCTGGAAGAACAAAAACCTGTCTCTTCCTCTTACATTTCCTCATAGCTGCAACTACAGGCAGTCAGAAGATTGGGGTTTCATTGCCCTTTTGCACAGCTCTTGTTAAATTGAGGCTGCAACGCAGCTTCCATATTGAACAGCTGGGCGTAAACCTGCATTTTATGTGCTGTTAGGGTCAAATGAATCCCTTAGAGTGAAACAATGTGGCATGATCCAGTTGGGAAAATCTGCACATCCAGGTCCTCTGCTGGTGCTTGCCTTCCTTTGCCTTTGCATGTGCTTTCCTTTCTGATCTTCAGGCAGGACTACGCTTCCACTGTCACCCTTAGGAGAAATTTAAGTCACTCACGCTGGAAGTATTTGATTTGCTTTGTAAATCATGGTTCAGTTTCTCTTTTAGTGAAAGTGGGGGGGG
>Ga0065711_1002317_pt1 | contig 35790 bp, 19 predicted proteins | sample Hoacrofraction12_FD_59098 | JGI IMG/M metagenome (GOLD analysis project Ga0065711, IMG submission 59098) | Hoatzin crop microbial communities from Cojedes, Venezuela - Epithelial fraction 12 v2 (version 2) | ecosystem: Host-associated > Birds > Digestive system > Esophagus > Crop | place...
TTTTTTTTTTTTTTTTTTTTTGTTCTGAATGACCACTTTCACACTGTGGAATCTTTTCTACTAAGAATATGATATTTGGAATTCAAGATTTGCTTTTTCTTTCTTTCCATATGTTCTGTGTTAAACGTATGCTATACTTTATATTTAAAAACTAGCAGCAGACTGAAAAAAAATAGCCCACACCACAAAAATATGTTTGCTTCATTATCAAAAGCTTCTGGTTTTTTGTATTTTGTTTTTAACACATAGGGGGAAATACCATTAAGGACAATTCCAGAATGTGAAACTAACTTTTAAGAGCCACGGAGAGAGCGCACATCTGGTTCTTCATTTGCAGCGTATATAAGGCTCGTCAGGGCTCAGAGCTGTACATGGCCATGTAGGGGTGCTGACTGAGTTATCAGCTTTGTAATTAAGGAAGGAAGCCCCTCCACTTAATTTAGGAATTGGCCTTTGAATAGTTGGATAACACTTAAACTGGCCTCTACTGAAAAACTGCACTGATATAAATGAAAAATGACCAGCATCTGACACCCATGTAGGTTCCAACCTTCTGACCCAAAAGACCTTCTCTTTTACTTCCCTGTCTGGGATTACGTGGGATTTTCCTATGGATCTTGTGCTTCTGTATGTAGAATTACATGTTGCTCACTGAGCATGGGCAGTGAAGGAAGTGCAGCACAGAGCTGGGCACAGCTGAATGCTAGGTCTGTACCTGGCACAGCCAGATCACAGCCGTAGCGAGATGGGGGAAGCAACATGCTACCAATTATTTTGTACATGCTGCCGTTATTTTATTGTAAGCTCAGCCGGTGGTTTTGGGTTGGGGGGCAGACAACAACTTCACTGTGAGCCAGCCCAGCATCTGTATCCAGCTGTGTCCGTGCTCTGAGCCCCCGGCCTCTGTCCCCGTGACCGTGCAGCTTCGATGGCATGGGAGGAGGAGAAGGTTCACCCGTGGCTGGCTCCTCTCAGTGCGGGGACAGCCATGCTCCAGGGATGGACAGGGCGCGGGGGCAGAGCCAGGGAGCTTCTGGCTGGGACAGGCACCGCGCCGCTGACTGCGCCGCGCCACGCCACGCCACGCCACGCAGCAGTGCGGAGCCAAACCCTCTCCCTCCCGCAGACGAGCTGTGTGTCGCTGCGCTTCGCAGCGTCCCTCGGCTCACGCGTGCTGGGGGCGTGCGGGCAAGGGGCTCTGCGTGCTGCTGCAGCCGCCCGCTAACGCGCCGCGAGGCCCCGCGCCGCTCCCGGCCCCCTCCCTGCGCCCCGCACCAAGAGACACGGGGAGCGTCGGCACGGGCGCTGAGAAGTTTTAAGAGATTTGAAAGAAAATGTAATCATCTTCCTAGTCTGTTTCAAGATTGCTGCCTAAGGTATTGAATTTTGCAATTGGTAAAAAGAAAATCAACGATCGCCACAAAAAGATGCTTGTTCAAGAGTAGGGAAATGATACAGTGTGTTTAAATTGAGGAAAGATTTAAAAATCCTGTGATAAATGTAACTGGTGAATTTAGGAAAGGAAATGGGGTTTGTCATTTGTTATATAAAAATGAAGTGATGAGGCTGTTGCTATGGTGACACCTTGTTTATTATACAGCAGAGTAAACTGTGAAAATTTGCTGCCTGAGAGCGCTTCAAAGTACGTACTTTTTTCCCCAATTGTTTTAGGTCTTTTTCATGAATGTTTAATTTGCTGTTTGGGAAGGGAGGAGGAAATGCACAGTCATCCTCTGGCTAGGTATGAATATTTTAAACTTTATGAAATCGCTGATAATTTAGAACTTGTCTCTGAAATTAGCTGGTAAATGACCACAGCAACATTTAGAAGTAAAAAGCAATGAGGTGTGCGCAATTACCTGCCAAAGTTGGAGACACACACACACTTAAGCGTGAATCTAATTATAATACGGGTAGGTCAGTGCCTTTCTTAAATCCCATCACTGAGGAGGATGACAGCTATTTCTAGCTGAAACCATAGTAAAACAAAAGCCTACACTGTTAAATGATAAACTTACAAATAAAAATACTCTTGCAAAAATAAAATGCAGGTTTAATTATTGTACTTAGTTGCGCGTTTCAAATTATATTTTCAAACAAGTGCAGTTAAATTAGTAACGATAGCTTTGTGAACCATTTTTAAATGGCTTACATACATTTAGGTGCAGTTAGTAAAGGGCTGATTTAAGCTAAATGATCTTTAAAATTTTTAAATGACCCAGGCATGTTGATAAGGGATCTTGTACCACCTGTAATAGAATTTGATCAAGCCAGTCCATCATTTGCCTATGTAAAGCCTTATGGAAATAAATAGCCCTATTAAGCCCCACCTCGCTTGTCTAAAAATCCTTGCTTCTAATTATACCTTTGCAAACGAACTGAGGTTTCAGAGCTTGTGAACTACGTGTAGCATAGAAGTACAAAAAATTCAAGACCCGCTACTGTCACTTAAGGCTGGGTTAAGACAACACAGTGCTGGCATCACCCCGCACTGACCGGGAGCTCTACAGCTTCGACTGCAGCTGAATGCCAGCGTATAATCTTGCTTGCTGTAACGGACAAATGAACAGCCCAGGTTTTTTGTTCCCATGATTTTCAAAGGTGTTGAAGGTGTAAACTCTGAGAACAGCGTGAACAGAGTACTTCAGCTAAACAGAACAGAAGCTGCCATCAATGAGGTGGGGGTTTTTTTGTGACCAATCTTGTTAAAATCAACGGGGCTACATTAAGATACCATTAACAGAGGAAGGTGTACAAAATATTGTCAGTGTCGTATAACACTTCATTAAAACATGTGAAATGTAAGGATACACAAAAATTTTGATAGGAAATACATCTGTAAAATCTATCCAAACAATAAAAAAACCCAAACACCTCCACAACCCCCTTCCTCACCCCCCCTGCAAACTGACATGAGAAGTTGGAATGTGGTCAACCTCTGTTTTGATTAAAATCTGATTTCAAAGCAAAGTTTTTTTAAAATAGTCTTCCTGCAGTGCTTGCAACCCAACTATCACAGCATTATGAATTAATGCAAAAGATGCCAAAATGCCCCTTAAGTAGAAAATGTCAACACACAAAAGATCTACAGAAGAACCTAAAGTCTCCAGGTCCCACTGAAACGCTTCACATCCCATAAACCCCGTTAAAAATCTCAGTCCTGTTGCACAGAAATAGCCAGATTTGCTGCTGAGTCTCCCTCAGACTAGGCTGAACGCGTGGGGATGGCCACTTCTGCTCCACACGTGCCTGTGGGACACTGTGTCCCCTGAGCTTGGTGCACATGCTCAGGTACAAAACCAGGCTGGAGCTGGACCAGAGTCCCTCCCACCGCTCTCACCTCCCTTCCCTTCCATGCGGAGGTACAGCAGAGGTCTCGGATCAGCACGCGATGGTACACACCATATGTGCTGCAACACCTCTGCACAGGAGGATGAGTTAAGGACACAGTGTCAGCCTTAATTGGAGTAAGCTGTCAGAGCAGAGATGGGCTCGCATGTTTGAAAGTCTGCCACTTGGACATTAAAACAATGGCATGCCAGAGCTCCTTCTCTCCCGAAGGACAGCACAGATTAAACTCAAATGATGAGGTTAATGTGGAAAGAAGTGGTTTTAGTTATGACTACAAGAGACAGGCGTTTTTAAAAAAAGCTTCCCAGTAAACAGTTGATTCAAGCAAAAGGAGAGCCTCATGTTTCCATAGGGCAAGGCATGGAACGTGCACTTAGGAGAGTCTGAGAGTTTCTTCCTAAGACTCATTAATAAAGGCTTCATTAATAACGTATTTTATGAACACTAAGGAAACAGCAGAAGCTGGCTTTTGTAACAAATAGGAATTACGAAGTCACATTACAGGGGAAACGTTGGGATTTAACTTCCATTGAAATCCTACCCCCACACAACACAGACGAGATACAAAGCTTTGGCTGAATCAGACCTTGGAAGGCTGAAAGCACTCGCCAGGAGAGATTCCACCCTGCAGATGAGAACATTAACTCAGCTGTAGTCTCCCCGAAAAGAGCCAGCTTACACTTCTTNCACAAAACTGCAGCCTTTGAAGAGGCTGGTTGAGGCAAGAGTAAAATGAATGGGTAATGTTGAAAGAAGACCAAACAAAAATCCCTTCACTGCTAAAAGTTACGGATTTACACTTCATTGATGGCAGCATTTGATATTTTAGGAGAGCTTAGTACAAACTTCTCATTTGCTTGGGGAAAACCCTGTAATCTGTCTGTTTAACATTTGCTGCGGGTGAAACATGAGCGAGAAGGAGAAGTGATGCATTCAGGGGAAGCACAGGAAGGAGCAGCTGAGCTCACCCTTTCCACCGAACCTGCTCAAGATTGTAGTTGCATCTGCAAAGCCAGGACAGACATCTGTAGTGTACTGCCCGCCAAATACACCACTAATTCTCCACTTTACTGTGATTTATTGTTTTATATGGAAGCAGTGTTTATTATAGGCATCAAAAACTCATTGCTCCAATGTGTCATCCCCTGGTGTCTTATTCGAGTAAGTAAGAACTGTAGAAGCCAGGTGTGAAATTAACACCAGGAAACAAGAAAAATATTTACGTGAGCTACTGAGGTTTCCTGTACAGCAGCAATCTTTGATGTGTTGTCTTTACTCTGGTAAGAGCCCAGACAAGAAGCTGGCTAGAAAGCTGGTGGTGCCGATGAGCAGGTCTCGGCACACAGCTAAGCACGGACGATGCATTCAGCTGGAAGGCTGTTGGCTGAGCCCCTTCCCAAGTACCACACCACAGTGGTTGCTAGCTTGTAAAATCGGAATAGCCAGGGGCGGTACTTTGTGTGCGACTTCCTGTTCTTACTGAGACCTAAATACAGAATCCATTTGTATCTGCATTCATCCATGCTCCCTTACTTAAACTTCTGGTGGATGAAACTGTGAAAAGAATTTTTCTTAACTTGCAACTGGAACAGGGAGAGGAGATGAAGTCGCAGCACCTGGTATTACAGAGGGGTACTGGCGATTGTTTTCTCCTCACCAGAAATGGGCTGTGGGGTCTTGGCAGTTTCTGAGGGCAAGAGGGGAGAGGTGCCTGTCTGTGTGTGAAGAATGGGCACTGGCACCGAGTTATTCCTCTGGCCTAGTATAGCTGCTCCCCACCTGTATGGGACGCCCTGACCAGTCTTCCTCAAGCACAGCTTCTTTTCAGTCAGATAGCCCTCTGCTGCCAGGCAGATGTTGTATTTGTTACAGTGGAAGCCTTCGCCGTGATGCTTCTGCTTGTGTGTGATCTGCATCTAAGGTATGGGTCACCAGCTGGCACTGTCAGGCTCCCTGGGACAAGACTGAATCTTCACCAGGAATTCCCTGGATAGACGACATCGGGTATAGCTCCACAGCAGGCTTAAAGTCTTCAGGAGGAATAAATTCTTAACATTAATTAAAAAAACCACCCCAACTTTTATGTCTGTTTGAGAGGATATTCTCACTAAGGCTTCACTACTACAAGTACAGATCAGAAAAAATTGTTTCTGCTCTTTATCTTTTTCTTACTTCTTCCCACAGACAAGTCATTTGGCTATACCTAATTAAAAAGAAGAAAAAAGTGGCATAAGCTTAATTAAGATTTTAATTCCATTACAAACGATCGGAATAAATCACTGCAGACGTGATAATGACAATAAGAAAATACAGTGCCTTTCTTCCTCCAGACTAGAGATAGTAACAAATGACGAGGAATCCTGAGGAGGAGAAGGCCCGGCTCCGAGCCCCCCAGGCACGATGCAGTCACAGCGGGTGACACTGCATGTGGTAACTGTGCTTCCAAGGGGGTCCTGCATCCCCTCCTGGGGCATACAAAGGTGGGGGCTGCAAAAGACTGCTCCTCCTTTCTCATGCAATTCTGTCTCCTGTGAACTGGCTGCTCTGAGGCTGGCAACGGGCAGAAGGACAGGAGGAGCAAAAGGCCAGTGTGTGTTCGAGAGAAGCAGGAAAAAAGAGCAGGTAATAGGTCCTCTGCTACGTGCATGAATTCTGTAAGGCACTGAGCTGCATTGACGTGTTATCTCAAAACAGGACCCGAGCTTGTCCTGGTTTGATGCAGTGCTCTAAAAGCGGCAGGAGCTCGCGCAGCATAGCAGCACGTGGGATTGTCAGCAAGCACCTAACCAAAATAGCCTTGGAGAGGCTTTGAGAGATGCAGTGTTAGCAGCTGCGTGCGACTTCAGAGCTGCTGCTAAGAAATTACGTGTTCGTTAGCTCAGACGTCCAGGCGGGATGTTTTTAACCGTTCAGCTTGCTCAGCCCAGCGCCAGGAAGCGGCACCCTGTGTGCACCCAGACTGGCAGCTCGGTGGTGCAAGCTGCAGCCCCACTCGAGGGGAATCCCAGGCTTGCTGGAGCACACGAGTGCGGCTCTCCCTCGAGCTTCCTGGGGCAGGGCATGCCACCGTGCTGCCAGACCACTGGTGGGACGACATCCAGCTCTGCGGAGCTCCGGCAGGTCTCTCGGACGTCTGCTCCCCTGCAGCCAGGCACTACGGTGCGCCGTGCCCAACAGCAGCACTTAGCTAGCTCTGGTACCAAAAGCAGGACAAGTATCTTACTGCAAGTCCTACCATTTCTCAAGCCAACAAAAGTTTAAGTATTTATTTCTGAGCAGCACTTAAAGGTCCAGATGCTTCTCTAATTCAGTTAACCCTATGTTTACACCTACAAAATCCGGATCGAAGTGCAGAAAAACTGGCTTTCTCAAATACAGTTATGATTCCTAACTAGTGCTAATGAGAACAAGAAGAACTGTTGGGATTTTCACTGGTTTTTTGGAACATGGACACATTATTTGGAAATGTAGGCAAGAAATTAGGAAAATGTGAAACACTGGATTTTTTTCCCAAGCAAGATAATGGCTTTCCTCAGAATTTAGTACTGGTTGCGAACACCAGAATGCAGTGCGAACCCTTCTCAGCTGTGTGGCCTGATCATTGCAAGTGGGGTGGAAACGACGGAGAATGAGGCCAAGGCAACCTCTCTTCCAGAATCATTGCAGAAATGCTTTTTGTCCATGTTCGAATCAACCTAATTAAGATCCCCGGATGCAGACAAAGTTTCTTTGAGTAGCACCTCAGCTTGTGCAAATTACATGATTTTTTTAAAGTAAAACCCACAGTAATTTTAAAAAGTAGTTCTATGATTTTGTAGTGTTTTTTTTTTAAAAAAAGGACATGGGGAGAACATACCTTCACTCCTTTGCTTGTAAGTTCTCTGAAACAAGTCTTACCCTCAGACTTTTAACATGAAGTTTTCAATTCCAGATACTCCTTCAGAGGAATTTACACAGTGTTAAAGAGAAGTGACTGCTTTATTTTAAGGGCTACTTCTTTCTTATTCAGGATGCTTACTTAATTGAGTACTATGCAAGCATAACTACTCATATTACAATCATTAAAAAAATTATGTTACCTGAACATTAAAAAAAATGCTGCAGTACGAGAAGAAAGTTCTGCATTATACAATACTGTATTTCAAGGATTAGAAAGGGGGGTTGAAATATGTATCTAAACACAGGCGAAATCATCCTCACACACACCCATCTCCCTCAACATCTGGTCCCTTGTAAACGGCAAGGTTAAAATATTTCAGTCAGGGAGATAAAGGGCAGGTTTGTACTTTGGTGAATGCCAGGGAAGCCAAGCAGACTGGTGGCTTGGAAAGGCAGTTCACAGGACTGCTGGCAGACAGAAGACTTTGGCACAACACATTTGCAGCTTAATTTCAGTAGGCCGTTAAGCTCTTACATAAAGCATATCCACCACTGCTGGCAAAATGCTTCATGTCTTTGACTCTGCCCCCTCAGTGTTCCTGCTCGTGGCTGGGCTCTGGGCCCCACCGGGGACTGACCTCCAAGCGCTCTGTGCACTCAGTCGGTCTTTTCCTTAAAGGCAAGCGTGGGTTTGTGTGTGCATGCATACGTATATGTAAACATTCTGCCTTATAAATATCTAGCTTTTTGCTTTCTGAACTTCCAAGGTCATTTAGTGAATGTGTAACTTTGCAACTCTGGCCTTACTGCTGTCCTTCACCAGGCAAGACTAAATGCTGATGCTTATCTAGGGCTTTTTGCATTACTGGCTCAAATGCTCTTTTAAAGGTCCGGCTCTTGCACCGTGACCTCTGTCTCCAGCAGCGTTCTAAACTATTGTCTGGCTGGTCATCGCTCTGTTCTCAGCCTTCCCAGGTTGTAAAACCATGCCTTAGGTATCCCCATTGTACCAGGCAGAGGGCTTTTGCCATTCTGCACACAGCTCTGGAGATCGTGGCATTCATACGCTGCCGTAATTCTGTACTTGTGAGGGACTTGTGAAGCACTGCTTGGGAAGCTGTGATGTTTTTATTAAGTCATGAAAAGGCTAAGAATAAAGAAAACGGGTTGTAGCATGTTGAACAGGCACATGAAAAATGAAATTCAGTTTTTCTCATCTGAGAATCGGGCACCTCACTCAGTTGCCCTCGGCTCAGGTTTTAAAACCCAGGTTGAAAACTTTTAGCAGAAGTAAATGGAAACAAAGCCAAACAATCGCATATCAGCTACGCAGTGTTAGCAGAAAAGGCTGAAGCTGTTCCCCGCCGCTTTTGAGCTTCACCTTCCTGTTCACACATTGTTACACTGAAAATGCTAATTCTTGCATGAGATCCTTGCCAGTGAGAAGTCATTTCAGACAAAGCAGTGGCTGAACAACAAGGCCCCAAGTGGATCGTGACATGACAACATTCTCAGATAAGGTATTTCCATCAAGAAAATGCTGTCCCTGAATAGTGACGACGTTATTTTAAACTGCATTTTTTCTCTGGAATCAGCCTAGCTGTAGTTTCAATCACACACTGTCTGTCAGCTGAATCGCAAATCACAGTTGGCTGGGTTTTTCCTCCTCTTTTCCTTGTTGAAAGAAAGAAAAAGAAACCGCAGTAGAAAGAGAAAAAAATAGCTAAACAAAAGCCAAGGATGGCCCGATGCCAGAGATGGTGGGAACTACCAAATCCTCCTCTCCTACCGTACCCTTTGATGACTCCACATTCATTTTCTCAGAAACAAACCACAAGCAGTGGGCACAGCCTGGTTCCCCGTGGGCTGGTACCCTGAGAGCCCATCAGCACGGATACACAGCGTGTCCTCAGGGAGCCGCCTGTGCTACAGCCTGTCCTTCCCAGGAAACACCCTAACATCTTCTTCATCAGCTTGGCCAGTTCTTCCAAGATGCTTACAGGCAACGTGACATCTGTGAAACCTCTGCTTTGCTGTCAACGTGCCAGGCTCGTTCCCACCCGGCTGACGGTCAGCACATCCGTGCTGCAGAGCACCTCTGTCACTGCACAGCCCCATCACCTCCGTTTCGGCAGGAAAACCAGGCCAAAGCGCGGGATGTGCTTCGGCAGCGTGCGGCAGAAACTCATCTTGCCGACCTTGCCCCAGCAGCCATTCCCACTTCGGAGCGGCTGGTGCTGAGCAAAGGCCAGCATGGCAAGGGCTTGGCCTGCCCACGACACCCCCACCGCCACTCACAGGGGCATCTCCCACCGGTGGCATCGCCGGCCCTCGCTGGAGGACGGGACAGGAACAACTGGACGGCTTCAGAGCAAGCCTGGCCATTTTAGCTAAGTGTGCAATTGCATTTTCAACGTAATTAGGTGCCTAATTGTGCGCCTAGGCCTCACTGATGTATTTGCACGTGTATCTAATTATGATTTATCTCAAAGCTCTCTGGCCATAATGCCTTGCTCTCCACTCTAACAGAGGCATTCATAAAAGTGAGAGATGAGTTTGGTCGCTTCTCCCTAGCTCTTAAACAATTCAGGCTGACTGAGCAGTGGGAAAACTCCACACAGCAGTATTACTGGAAGACAAGCATAGTGCTGCGCAAACAGCTCTGAAAAAACCCCAGAAGTTCCCAGGGAAAGGCCAGAGTGAGGCTAATAAATGAAATTTCCATACAAGGCTTCCAAACAATGCTGATGTTGGACTTCTCCAGTGGTGCGGATGTCATGCAGTAGGAACTTGTACCAGCAGTCACCAAGGTCAAAAGGGATCCCTTCTTTCAGTAAACGTTAAATGGGAGCTGCAAAGACAGCATCTTTTGTTGTGAAATGGAGAATGTCACAAATGCGGTACCTGAGAGCAGCACAGCAGTACAGTCTGTGCTACCTGTGTGAGCAGCGCCATCACCTAAGCCTTCCCAGGGTCTTTTCAAACAGCAGCTGTGGAAGGCTACAGGAGTGGGTTTTGTTCACAAACTATAAGCCTCGTTGAAAAAGGTAAAACAGAAAACAGCCCACAGAATTCTGCCTTAAACTACATTTCCTTTTACTTAGATTCTCAGAATTCTCTCTTCGGATTATTCAGCTGCCTTTTAACACAGAACTGGCTGAACTCAGACACCATCACATTCTCAGACCAGCCGCGCAGTCCGACCCCTTAACATAAACAGCACTGTGAAAATGTCTGTTATCTTCCTTCAGTGAAACACTTTCTAACCTACAGTATCCACTCATTCTGTACAGTGTATGATGTCAAAAACACTTACTGCACAAGCAGAGATCTGTGTTTCTTTTGCCACAGACAATAAATCTTTAGTGTCTTCTCTTGATACGCATCACTCCACTTGATCTCAGGAGGCATTATACGTCTCTCTTTCCCTCTGCCTCTTCTAACAAGGTCACTTTCCAGTGATGAAACAACTTTTCCAGAAGGTATAGCGTTCAATAATTAGTATCTACTCATATTAGCTTCCCAAAGCAGTGCTTTAAAACTCTTAATACAGGCTCGTCACAAACTTACAGCATGGAAAACCCTTAAAAGAGATTTGAGTAGCACATCTGAAAATACCAGCCTCAAGAAACTTAAAACGCGTAAGACTGAAGTTACCACTGATATAACCAGATCTGTATCCACTTATGCCGAAAGGAAATTCGGCACTTCCTCTCTCAGCAACCAGCCTTGTCTTACTGCAAGTCTGAGCAGGTGAAGTCATCCTAATGCACATAATAGAATCTGCTGTGAGCAGGAAGATAGCAGCATCTCCTGTTGCTTTTGCTACTGCACGTACTGGTTCTGTAGTAACAGTGTCACAAGTGTTTGGTTACTCAGGAAGGTGTCTCCTACTGCGGGCTCTGCAGGGCTGATGGTGAACCACAACTGGGGAGCGAGAGCCTAACCCCAAAGTTCCAGTGAACACAAAGCATGACTTCCCATTGCTGCTACTGCATTTCCTTCTGCCAGTCATTTCGCTACTGGCAAACTAGCTTTTTCAGGTGATCTCCATTGAAAGCAGTGTTTAACAAAAGCACAGAAAATACTTTATCTGACCATGTACTGAAAAAGACAGGTTATCAGTAACTTCTCTCAACATTTTTCCCAGTTTTCTGGTGGCTTTAAAATCATTTGGAGGGAGTCTGTGTTTAACGCAGCCCATGGGGACAGTGAGAGGCAGGGTTCAAACCACCGAACTGTGGTCGGCGGCCTCTGTGTCCCTGCCTCAGGCTGCCCTTCTGGAGGGGCGAAGGGGGGAAGCATACCACGTCCCTAGGAGTTCATCAGCAGAGAGACACAGTCTAAGCTTGAGTCTCTGCAGGGGCCAGCCAGGACAGCACTGTTCACTGGACTTGATTTTTTCTATCTGTGACCATTCGCCGCTTCAGTACAGGTATTGCAGCTGTCCAGCAGCCAAAGGAAAAACTTTTTGGCTGTCAGGTTGCGTCATATAATATTGCCACAGTGGAGCAAGAACACTGGCCCCACCTGTCCTACCTCGCGTGTCTTCCTGCCCATCCTGCTAAGGACATCCACTGCTTAGGGAAGAGCGAGCTACAGCAGGGAGGCAGAACGTGACAGATGGCGTAGCAGCCTCGTAGCGCTCAGAATCAGGATGTGCTGGGCGTGGGACCCACAAACCCAAAGAGACACAGAGAGCTGGGTAGCGATGCATTAAGAGGTTTCTCTGAGTTCTTGAGTCCCACAGCCAGGAGGGGAGGAGAGCTGTGGAGCATGGTACAGCCGATAACAACAGCCCACCCGGCTGCCAAGGCTGTGCGGGAGGCTGGACACCGCCCATGTCGGACCGGGGTCAGGAAGGACAGAGGGGCAGCCTGACTCCCACGGGTGGAACTCCCACACCGACGTTACCTGAGCACAGTGTGTGCACGCAGAGGTGAGCTGTGTGTGCACCTACTACACAGACGCCCAGACGCAAAGAGAGAGCAAGCCAACGTTGGCTTAGCACCCGGCCACTTGTGCGTCTGGGCTGACCAAGAGGAGACTGCGTCATTTTTCCAGTGCCATACTGGCGTGCTGAAGGAGGGCGGCTGGGCTGAAGTGTCAGCTGCAGGTCATTAATGCTGACGAGGGCCGTGCTCAGCCCCAACAGCTGCCCCTCTCCCAAGTGGGCTGATAGATGTTGCACCATCTTGTCTCCAAGGAGGCTTGAAAGCACATGACTTAGGTCTAATACAGTACCTAAAGCAGGTATTAACAAAAGTCAGGTTCAGAGCCATCTTAAGAACAAAGCCTTTCATGCCATGATTTCTAACACTTAGCAAGTGCATGTCCTCGATAAATAACGTGTAATTTTGTATAGGTCAGTCTAGTCTGGCATAAGATCTGACTTTGCTTGATTGTTGTGCTTCATACAAGGTAAAATCTCTGTGCTTCGTAAGCTCCATGATAAACAACAATATATTGATTAGGCATTTCCACAAGTCTTACCAGCATGGTATTGCACATGCGTGTTGTCACCACACAGAAGAAATCCCAGCATTTAAAAGTGACACCTGCTTCTGTTTTCTAGTGACCAGTTGACCCTGGTATTGCAGTAAGATCCCTGGCAATGCAGAATAATACCAGCGGGTATAGCTTAGAGTGACATTTACCTGCACTCGAGAGAGCTATGGGAGCAAGCCTATTTATGTTGCACTTCTTTTTCACCAAATGTCCTTGTCTCTGCTTTTAGAGTTTAACTCTCAGATTTTCATCCACTAAAAGTGAAGTATGAACACTTTTATCCATGTCAGTATTCTGTTCCTAGCTGTTGTTCAGAGCTCACTAGAGGTATCTCTTCTTCCCCCACCCCGTAGGTGGCTTTGCCTTCATTACTCGGTGTTCACATCATCTCTACAGAAACATCAGATGCTGTCACTGCCTTCATTCTTTATTGCATCATCCTCCTCAGACACTGTAGCCCTTAGAAACCTGCTGCTCTGTCTCTTGTGTCTCAGTTACCACCACTGTCACTCGGGGAAAGCCCTGCTGCTTTGCCCAGAGGAGACATGGTGCATTTAGTGAGCCTCCAACTTGTGTGTGTGGCAGTGGCCCAGCTGCTGGGAAGTGCTGAGTGGAAATCCAAGAGGAGCCAGTTGGAAGGCATGCTTTCTGTTTCTCTTAGACCTTCCTCCTGGTTCTGTTCAAGTGTCTTTTATACCTCTGCTCTGGTCAGCAGCAGTTGTGTACCTGTTGTGATCTTGGTGGAGGCAGTAGCCTGGGAAGCAGACTAGCAGAGGTGTCAGATGGCAAACATCCGAGTGCCACTCAGTGCAAGCCCCACCATCCCTGGTAGGAAAGGAGAGGAGAGCGGGCAGTCCCTTTGCTGCCACGAGCTGTCCTTGTGCTCTCAGTAACAACGGGGACACAGCCCCGCTGGAGCCTCTCCCAGAGAGAACCACTGCAGCCGCTGCCAGGGAGGCACCAGGGCCCACGCCGGCTGGTCTGCGTCTGGAGCAGCAGCGCGGGAGCCCGAGCTGGCTGCAGCACCGAGTGGCAGCAGGGTCATTACACCAACAGGTCTCTCTCCCTTTGAGACGGATCCCTGCAGGGTGCGTGCCAAGACAGTTCACAGCCTCAAGGTTCCGTTTCATAACAACCACCCTCTTTAGTGTTTCTGCTCACTAAAACTCGGCTACACTCAAGCACTGAAGTACCGCAGCACTCTGCAGAAGAGAGCTCACAGGCGCTGCACGCACCGTAACCACCGCAGTGGTACGGCAGTGACCATCTCCGGTATGGCAGCCGGGTCTACAGAGGCCATGGAGAGGCCTGGTCCTGCAGCCCTCACTCCAGGGGGACAGTTTGCATTCATCCAAATGTTTCTTTAAACTCCAGTAAGGAGCGCCTGACTGTGACCAGGCCAGAGACGCACCTTTGGGCAACTTCTGTACTTCTGCCTTCATGAAGACAGGTGGTGGTGAAGCACACTCTCGTCAGCGAAACTTCCCTGCTGTCGTGATACAGTATACAGGTTTTCTTCTCACTTTTTCTGAGCCAAAGCCTAAATATTATTTTTCTTTCCCTAGGCAGAGCATTTATAGTTTTATAAATCAGGAAGGAGTGACATAAAACATGCACTGAACATACCTAAGAGAGTATTCACAGAGTGCCAGCTGAGCATGTGGCTAACTTTTAAGAAAAGGGCTTTAATTACAATCAACATAGGAAATATAAATTTAAAGAAACAGGAAGAGTCCTTTCAATTTACCTTCTTTTCGACTGTTGAAATATATTAAAACTGAATTTCTGGAAGGCCTAAATTGAAGGTATTTTGCAGTGCTACATTCACAAGTTGCTACCAAACCCTCACCGCCGCTGAGCATAAGCACTTTTTTTATGAGTCAGTAGCAGGCACAATTAGTTGAGTTTTAACAGGGAACCACCTTATAAATCAGGTAGAATGAACAATTGTTTCCGCTGAAGACCAGCTGTATTTACTACTCCTCAGACAAAAGCCCTTGGAGGAGATTTTGCAGTCCCTACTGACAACCCCTAGATGTGTATTTTAGTGATCTGAAGTGGGAGGCGAGTGCCATAGCTCGGGATCGGCTGTGCAGGTTAATCCCCAGCTAGCAGCACTCCATGCAGGCCGAGCGTGAACGGGCTGGATGAGCCCAACTAGAGTAATATACCAGCAAAGGAAAGGATTTCTTAAATACTTGTGACCCAGATCACTCAAACCTCTAAAAGTCAAAACGTAGCATTTCACTTGCAGTTTGAGCCACAGCTGAAATATTTGTCTAGCACAGAGAAAATGGCTTTCATTCAGTAAAAATATGTTATACTTGGCAGGAATTTAAAACATAAAATGGCGTAAAGCGCTATTCCAAGCTGGATGGCTTTGTGCCGTTTATGGATTTGGCCCTGACTAGAAGCAGTGCTAAGCAGATGCAATTGGCCTTCATAGCCCCAGGGTCAGGCCCACACAGACTAGCCCAAAACTTTATGGGAAAGTTGGACATGAAGGCATACCATCAATTTGGAGGGAAAAAAGGGAGGATAAATTGGATTTCAGTTTGGTGGGTCTGAAAAGTTTTAAATGCCTACACACCAAAAAAGCAAATGCTAGGAGCATGCAGGACGTTCAAGGAAAAAACATGTGACTCGGTTGTGCTCTGCTTGCTAAGATTCAAGGGATGCAAATCCACAACAGGCACGTACGTATAAAGAGCCACCTATATACACAAGTCCTTGATACCCATTTGCAAGCCCAAGCTTACTGAAATTTGCTCTTTCATTTTTTTTTCTCTCTTTGTTTCTCTTTACCAGAGTGGGAAGGACAATAACTAGCTTTAAAGTATCTGGCATGGGTAATTCGTTCACAGGGGCAGAGTCAATAGCAAAAATACCGTGAAGGAGGTAATATCATGCCACTTTCTCTCCAACTAGCACCTACATCCATTAGCAGTTTCTTTTGCTCTGCCAACCGCAAGACAGTGTATACCACTGCACTTCTAAAGCAATGAGATTTGAGAAACTAGACCTAGAATTCAAAGAATTCACAGAATCCTAGATCCAATGGAAACATAGTCCATTATATTCTCCTTTCCTTTACACACCTTTCTTTTCTTTCTGTTATACATGTGGTTATCAGAGGGAAAAATCTTACTTAGTTGCCATCATAATCTTAATAAAATGCCCCACCAAGTTCCTTAGCCACCTATGCTCTCTGACCATCTGCTGGGGTACGTCTACATCGTATTACCAACGGGAACCGATGTCTGCTGCTAACGCATGGCAGATTGCCTGTCAGGCCTGACCCTGAATATCGTTATGAAAATGACTGCACAAACAAAAGGTCATTCCCATCGAGTGTGTGAGACTCAAACGTTTGACTATTAGTGGGCAGAAGCCTTTGTCTATAGAGGTTACTATTTTATTAATGAAATTAAATAAATGACCTGTGACCAGTTGTGGCTCCACTGTGAGAGATACTCTAGGTTTAAGATAGCCAGCCAAAGCTCTGCAGTGGTGAGGGCAAACAGAGCAGTCCATGCTGGCTGAGCAGTGAAGCCAGGCACGGGGCAACAAGGCAGCACTGGAAGAGAGAAGGAGGCAGCCCTGGTGTAAGGAGGTGCCCTGAAATGTAACGTCTCTCTCCTGGGGTGGGCAGTTGCTCTCTGCTGGCAATACGCAGCATTTCTGTATGATTTAGAGACCTGCTACAGTTTGCAATGCTGGGGTGTGCTGGGGTTTGCTGAGACAGCCCTTCCACAGAACTGAGTAACGTCCTACAAGCCCTTAGGCTCTTCTGAAAATGTTCAGCCCTAAATAATCAGCTTTCTTCTGGGATCATACTCTACTTCCTAAAGATACCTGTCCATCATTTTACAACCATTCCAAATTTGAGCAGGTTTTATGTTGTACTATAATGTAAAATAAAATACCATCAATCTACTTTGGCACAGAAAGATATAAAATGTGCTACTAGCTACCGTGCACTTTTCACCTGCATTTACCTTCTTCAGTCCAACACTAATATTTTGCATCCAGCAAGGAAATTTTTATTTCAGACCATTAAAGAATTTCTGTTGTTTCCGGTGGAAAAAAATTATAATGAATTCCAAGTAAAACTAATCCTTTTTAATTTGATCAAACTGATTTAAATTGCAGGGTTTGGATTGCTAGGCTAAGTAATAAAGATAGAGCAACACTGTGGGAGAAAACTACAGGTAGAAATATGTATCAAAAATGAAGTAACCTCCATCTGTGAATGAGAAATCCTGAGCCCCCGAGTACAAGCAATGCGATGGCAGTTGAGTGCTGTCCTCAGAGGGCTGCGTTGAACATTTACAGGCTGTAGGTCAGTGAAACTGTTACTCGTCCTCTGGTTAGCTGTCTGACAGAGGCTGCTGAGGAAAGACGGTAAGCTTAGCCCATTTAAACTTCAGCCATGGATTTTCATTTAGCATTTGTCCACCACTGTTATCAGAAATTGCAAAATCCATTTCAGAGTGACTTTAAAGGAAAATCATATGCATCCATATATGCTTAATGACACGAAGCAGCATTAATAACTCCATTATTTGTAATTGAATTAACTTTTTTTTAAGACTGTGTTTAAATTACATGAAGGCTATGACACAAGCCGTCAAAAAGCAGCCCATTCAATATTAAAATTAAATGTTAAGGCTGAGGGCGTGCCATTATGTCACAGTGTTGAGGGACAAAACTCAAATGTATTGAGACATTCTAATTTATGGATGGATGTCAGCCCGAACCTTACAATATAATGGGCTTTGGCAACATATGGCACAGTCACTTCTTTTAGTAGGTAGCAATTTCCCCTTTAGATAAAGCATACAAACAGACGAAGATGAGAGCTGTGTGTTACTTGAAGGCACTCCATAAAGATATCGCAGCCGACTTGTTCAAAAAATGTTATGGCTTATGAAGACTTAGTCATTTTAAAATGCTAATAACTCAAGTGTTCAGATTTTTTTTGTTAATTCTTTATGGATCTGTAGTTCATAATGGACTCAGGCATGCAAAATTGATTTCAGAACAAAAATAATTTTAAATTATGGGAATACAGTAAAAAGATCAGAAGCAATACATACAATTTTTGATCATTTTTCTTCTTTTTCTCCCCACTGTTCACCTCTAACTTACAGCTGTCACATTCAGCAGCATGTGTGCTGTAGTCCTTCTCAACTTTTTATCTTCTTGTTCATTCCTTGATTCCACAAGAGCTATGCAATCAATGTCAAGATAATGGAACAGCTCCCTTACCCTGCCTTCTTTTTGATAATGTTGTATTAAAGCTAATGAGAAAATCTGCATGCATGAAATGATTAACACGTGCAACTGCTTTCAGGCTTTAGAGGCACTTGTATTGGTACAGTGAGAATCTGGGTGGGCATATCTGAGCATGCTCTGGACTCAGCTAGCTACAATTTAGCACAAGCTTATAATAAACTCAGCCTAAGTGAGTAAGCCTCCTTGAGGTCTGGGCTGCCACAGCTATCTGCAGGTGACACTAACACCTTGTAGGTGATACATAAACTCTCGCTTTCTAAAAATAGTCTTTAGTCAAGATGTTTTCACAAGCCTCTCCTGTTGGTTAGAGAATTAGAGCCCAGTGAAGTCAAAGCAAAACTACCCTATCTCTTTTCACCTCGTTCTGTCACCAAGTTTCACATCCTAGAGCGTGTCTAGTTCCCGGTCAGTTGATTTCCATCATCACTCATCTCTGTTCATACAAAGTATTTGTACTGATCTCCTCCAAATGGCAGTGAAATTACAGTCTGAATCTTTTAAAACATGCCAGATCACTGCTGAAGACCTTTCACTTCTATATCTATGTAGAATCCCACCTCCAATAAACTATACCATTCGTGATAATCTTTGGGAGCATGGGAGCTTAAACAACTAATGCATTATTTTTGCTCCAAATAAAATCTGTTCATTTAAACGTTGTCAAAAGGCAAACTCACAGGGGTACGGATGCACAGCTAAAGGAAATTCTTTGCTGATTCTGCACGAGCTGTTGGAGGGCTTCTCATCCACATTTGGTGTTTGTGGCACACAAAGTGGTTTCAAATTATTTTAGTTCCTCTTCTTTTTTTGTGACTCATAGGGAAAATGTAGGCACAGAGCTACATCAAGGAAACATGGTCATTAAAGTCATTTCATCCTTCAAATTTGTGATGAGGTGGAAGAAATAATGCCAATGTCTGAAATCAAATTCTGACCTCTTCTTCAATCTGCCAACATGGAAGTATTCCCGACTCAGTGACACAACTCCTGAGACACCACAACGATGGACTATCTGCCAAATCAGTAAGACACCTTCTTGGGATGTCAGCTGTTACTATGCTGTTCCTTCTCAGCCGAAGCATCTCAAGGCAAAGTGAAAAATTAGAGACTGATTCAAGTGGCTGCTGAATGACCAATACAAGGCAGGACTTTACTAATACCCACATAGCCCAGTACTCCCAATGAAGCTATACAGGCTGCTGGAGATGAACATGGCACAAGAGGAGGAAGACATAGGACATAAGCTGTAAGTCCTCCACGGATGGGACTCTTGATAGAGAAACACCTTAGCAATGAGTCAAGATTAATTCCTTTCAAGAGCCGAAGTACTCTGGAATTAGCCAGCAGTTAATTCCTGTGAAATCCAAGTGGAAGCAGAAAACCGCAGCAAGCCTCTGGCAGGTGGGTGCTCTGGCGGGATGCCCCTGTGTGGCGGTGCGCTAGTGGACACGTCTCTACTTGGGGAAGACTGAATGCCGCTGACTGCAGAAAATGAGCAAGAGTTCTGCATAATCTTTCAAGAGGGGACACAACACCCAAGAAGGGCATGATGGAAGAGCTTTCAGATTGTGTCTTGTGCTTCTCCATTGATAGAGGTCCACAGAACCACAGCTGCTTTGTACAGTCTAGTTTTAGGTAAGCCAAGTGATAGATCTCCATTTCCCAGGAAAAACTGGGAAATTCTTGGACTCAGTTGTCAGTAATTCCCCCGATTATAGGCCTTTTTTCCCCCTCTTCCTAAAAAACAGCTGTTACACCCTTGTCTCTAGTCTGAAATATCTCAAACCATTCTTACTTGTTGTGAATGCTTTAAGAGCAGACTTTTCATCTCCTGAGTAACTAAATGGTTCCCTTCTGATAATGTTCATATTTTGCTTTGGAAAGCAGGACACGGCATGGCCTAGCACGCTTGGCAAGAAACAGGAATCTTCTGCTGTCACCCACAGAGGACTTAAAACAAAAGGCCTCCTCAGCCCTGGCTCCATTTCCATACATGGGATTAGTCATGTAAATAATCTTCTGCAAAGCAAGGAAAGACTGCAGAGATTTGTAGCACAGTTCAAATCTGCATAAAATTCAAATGCCAGGACTCTGTCACAGTGTTTTCCTTTCTTGCCTAGCTTGTACGCTCAAATCATAATTTAATATTTCCTCCTGCAAACAGTACTTTGGTAAATGTTGAAGCAGTGTTACTGGGATTTATCATATAGATACGTAGCTGCAGCTATGGATAGTTGCACCTCTATCCATTCTGCCTGTCCCAACAGTAACTTGTTTAAAAATAAAAAGGGAAAAATGAAGGCCTGAACATTAACTCATCAAAACTGTGAAAGATAAAAATGGTAATGATTCTGTTTGCAATCTGTATATGTCTGAATGGCCAGAGGCACACAGAGACACGTGCTGCACTTCAGTTAAACATGACTTAAATCTGCAAATCAAAGATTTCCATTTGAAAGATAATCTAGATAAATGGCATATATAATTGAAATGGATTAATAGACGTATCAACATAAATAGAGGTATACATGTTTATTGTGTGGAAATTTAACCTTTCTGCAAAGTGTTTTTTTCATTTTCATCACATTCTGCTAGTGTGTGTGATGCCTCTGTGCATGCAAATGCTTCTATAGCTATTTGTATGCATATATACATATAAGAATTTCTTCATACAGAAATGTACGCATGTGTAAATTGTGTGACTGTAAATATAAGATAGGCCATATGTCCCAAAAGTCCCAAAAGAGCATCTGATGTTGATATGTAGACAGTGTGTTAAGGACCCTCCTAATTAATAACCCAGATTAAAACCTCTTGGCAATCAATTAAGATTAATGACAGAAGTCATTCTCTATCCCCCTACGCCCGCGTCTCGGGCTGTGAAAACCCTGGGTCGTGAAACTTTAATCCTGTTATCTGCTGCCTTCTTCATCTGAAAAGCCTACAGATTAACACGGCAGACATTATCGAATTTACAACCAGCCGCTCGGACAGCTGCCCTACTTTCAGCAGTTAATGGAAAAGGAACTAATCTGGTTAGGAGCGTAGGACTAGTTCATAAATCTGGACGCCCAAGACAGTTAAAGCTGTCACGTCTCTTCTGGAGAGTAGCGACCGAATGAACCTGTCAGCTTTCTTCTTGCTGCTTCTTGAAGGTAGCCGGTCTCCTGTAAGCTGGACTAATGAGATACTCGGCATTAACATACACTACAGACGGGCTGTGCCCAAGCTGGGAGCTGTGTTTTACAGCTGCGTTTGCTTAGATACATGCTGCCCTCTCTTCACTGGAAGCCAGGTAGTGATTAAACATAACTGGTTTTACTGCAATCCGCTCCATAAAAAAAAGATGTTTTGAGGAATTAAGAAAACAAATTTGTTTTTTCCCTTTCGAATCATGCCCAGTGAAACAAACAGTTATTAACCAAAACTGCACTGCCAAATGAAATGTTTTCTTTTTAGTACAGCTTGGAGGGGGGTAAGAATTGTAATGCTCTTTAGGGTGGCAGAGAAGGTATTTGATAGCTGTAGCAAATTCATACTCCGCCCAGAAAAGACTGACTTCTCCTTTCTTAATAGGCATTTTTCCCATGCTGCCAGCACAGCTTAAGTTACCACAATGCCCAGCACGGTGTATTTGCTGCATTTTAGGAGGCCTAAAAAGCACTCATCGTTCAGATAGCTGTTTGTAAACTAATAAAGACAGCAAGAATTCTTCTGGCTGCACTCTCTGGTGGCGGCTCAGCTTTTTAAAATGCTCCACGGCTTCACAGAAAGCGCACGCTACGGGGGCACGACACGCAGGCTCCATCGGGCCGGCCACCCAGCCTGCTGCCGTCCGACAGCGCTGGCACCAACACGGGAGCAGCGGCGTGCGCCCCGGCCCGGCGCTGCCTCCCAGGGCCCGCCGAGCTCTGTTGGAGCGGCCTTGGTCGTTTTACTCTGGGGACTACTGATCAAGTTGCTAAAAATGTCATGACCTTCAAACAGACAAGTAGATTTCTTTCTTTCTTTCCACTATTTCACTCATACAAGCGTTCATACTCACACTGATGAGTTCTGAAGGCTCGTTTTAAAAAGAGCAACGGCACTCATCTGCACAAAGGGAGGGAGTGCCAAAGTGACTGCCTACGTAGATGGGAAATTATCCTTGTTTCTCCTAACACCAGAACAACATCATCTTTTAATAAAGATGATTGCTACTGCTCTTGCTGATTGACAGCTGGCAAATCCAGCTCTAGCTAGGATGGGGCGCCTGCGAGGCAGACGGCTGGACCGCGCTGGGCGGCAGCCTGCAGTCCCGTTTCAGCAGAGCGGAGCTGTGGTACCCATTTACAATGAGCATCCGTCTGGGGGGAGTACTACTATCTAGATGTTTTCATTGCACAATATTCTTCCGGGTCTTCAGCACAAGAAAATTCTACTTAAAGTTCATAATTTGTAATCATGTTTATCTCTTGGCTGTCACTCACCATTGTAACAAAAGGGACAGGTGTCCTCTCCAAAAAAAGACTTTCTTCTTTCAGGCAGGCCAAGGGATGATTGTTTTTCTGAAATTTAGTTCAGTGTTTCACTCAACAGGATGCATTGCGTTATGCTGGAGATCAGCCTTTAAATTCAGTCTGAACAGGGCAGTTTGAAATGAATACTCCTAAAATGCGATCTTCCACTTTCTGTAACAGGGAACTTACTAATTTTAACAGTAATATGGGTCTATTCTGGAAGTTTAAGAAAAACTTTGGCTCCAGTTTAGCTCTCAGGTCTGTACAGACAAAGTCCCACTTGAAGAAATGCCAGAAGGAATATTTTGGCAGAAAACATTTAAGAAAAAGAGGTGCTCTAATGCTCTCCTGATCTCACACATTTCATAACTAGTTTTGCCTCTTCTTACCATTGCAGCAAATTAGAAGATCCAACATAAACTTTGCTATTTGCTTTTTCTGAAGTTTCTTTTTAAAAGTCTCAGTCAACAATTTCTTGAGCATAATATTTTCCACGTTCCACTAAAATACGCTATACCATACTATCATTGAACAAGGAGCTCCAGTGAACTGAGTCTTATGTTGTAACACGAATTACTGCTAGGTACAGTTTAATTTTTAAACATTTTAAACCAAAAAGTGCACTACTTCTAAGTAGCCACAGTAGTTTTTCTCTAACTGTAACGTGATATTTCTCTACACATTCAACAACTAGCAGCGATTAAAAAAGAAGCCACATCACCTTCATTTTCTTGAAGGAGGTCCTCCTTGGTTAGAAAATGGACAAACAGTTCAGTTTTCTAAAAAGACAGTAGTAAACCAAAAAATCCTGTTCTCGCCAGTCTCGCAGGCAAGCAAACATGACTTGGTGAGTTGTAAGCCCTGGGCTGGCAGACGGGCAGCGCTGCTGCAACGGCCGGTGACCGACTGCCCGTCGAAGCCGGTGACGGCGTTGTGGAACCAACAGCTGGGGTGCTCCCAGGCACTGTGGTTACTCTGTCGATTCAAAACACCGAGTTTTGTCTCCATTGTAAGACACTTACAGCCTCAGCCTCCTAGCAATTACTATTCCACTCTACAACTGACAGACGGAGCTAATGATGTACTATTTTCTGCCTGTGCCCAGTGTAGGAATTACTGAAGAAACACAAAGGGAACGGTAACATGGGCCTCATCACAGAGAATATCGTGCTGTCAAGGTGTTTCTAACTGTACATTGTGTGATGGTAACAGAGGTACAATGCAGAATATAATTCTTTTGTATAATGTAGACATGCTCACAAAGTAACATTCGTTTAAACAGATGTTTGTATTAATTCTGCAGACATCATTATAAAAGCGTCTTTAAAGCAGGTAAATGCTAATAGGCTTAAAAACAAGTAGAAGTGTCTTCCTTTTGATTAGGCTGTTTTATAACATTAAAAAAGCTGTAAGTATTCTATAGTTCTACTATAGAAATTCTTCTAGAATTAGCTATAGATTTTTTTTCCTTTTACCAGTCACACATATTTGCATCCTGATGGGGCAAAATCTTAAATGCAAGTGCCATAGCTTATTTGTGGGCTTAGAAGATACTCGTGTGCATAAATGTGAGCAGGATCAGAATCTCGGCCACTATCAAATTGCACAAAGCGACAAGGTCATATAAAGAATCTGAAAAGCCCTGATGATTACCCTTAGGTACCAAACTACAAATCAGAAAATACACACAATGATTTAGAGAAAAGAACAGGACCCTAACGCTGGCATGGCGAACCCATGCCAAGTTCTGTTCTCGTGCAGTACCAGACCCCCTGGAAGAGGTGTTCCGGCACAGAAGCAATGGCAGACGCTCCTCCGCCATGACACCGTAACGGCGCAGGCATTCCTGGCTGAACCTGACGCTGTGGACTGAAGGTTGCCATAACCTCAGTTAAAGCCCTCGGATAGTTAACGCATTTATCAAAGTACCCCAGAACTACCGTGGTTCATTCTTTGCCCCTTTAATAACAAAAGGAAAGAAAGTATAGATAGGAGTATGAACACAGGGTAATGCATCATTTATAAATTATCTTGTTAGTGCGGAAAACAAAACATGGCTTTGAAAACAAAACCTCCTGCTGCGGACTGCACTATGTTTGAAGGCAGCCCTTCAAAAGAGCTGGTGGCTTAATGGAGGCTGTTTATGTGGGGACTTCGATCTGTACCTGCTGTCCCCTGTCACTCCCTAGAAACTTGGCGGCAGATGCTGCAGCGCTAAGTTGTCTCTGAAGTGGCTCTCTGTCCTCATCTCCCCACCACAACAGAGTCAAACTATATTAGATCTCTTTATTTGTGCCTGAGGCATGTTTGGGAGCGCAGCTGTGTCCACCCCCACTCTACCTTTAGTGTTTCAGCCCCCGGGCGGCAAATGTGAGACCAAAACTGTTCTGCCACTCTTAACTACATCTGCTGACAATCCTGCAGCCTCGCTGCAGGCTGCCGAGGACCTGTGTCTCCGCTCCAAACAGATGTCGGCGACAACCTGCTAGCTCACACCTGTACAAGCTTCCCTAACCTCACGGACTGCTAGCTGAAAAATTTATGACTCGGAGGACTTCCAGCCACAATCAAAGCTTCTTGGCTCAACCGTGAGCAGCCCTCAAACTGGGCCACCCTTGGCATTATCTGGCAACGTGGCAGAGGTGGGAGAGGAGAGAGAGAAGGAAGAAAAAGCTCGCTCTGCTTTGATACCTCATGCCTAAATTTCAATTACTTGATCAAGGACTTCAATTCAGCAGTGATTTCTTCTACAAATGGGAACTACCAAGCACTTAAACAATAAAAGAAAGAAGACAAAACAACTCTGTGGCTGGTGTTTACCGTAACAGTGCTCCCGATGTAAGTATGTGTATGCGTGTCTCGCTGTACATACACGTGACTGCTCATGCGTTCACTGACTTAAACTCACCAGGGTTACAGCATGGGATCTCTACCTAGCAAGTTATGAACAAGATTTAATTTTTTTCCCCAAAGATGTAAAATACCGTGCCAGACAGAAATTGCACTTCTGCAGTGTCATAGGTCACACCTTAACCACGATCAGTTTAGATTTTATTCATCAGTACAAATTCTGCTCCTTTTTCCAGTGGGGATGCTGAAGATTAGTGAGCTATTTCTCTGTTTTTCGTAAAACAAGATGTTGGTCAGTATCTTCCTGTCGAGTGCCGAGACGGCGAATGCTTGACTTCATAATGGCTCAGCAAGCCTTCCCTGGCAGGTAATTTTTACAGTAACTGCCTGTCTTTGTGGTCAGAAGTCCTCAAAACAGGGCCTGACTGACAATTTTTCAGCCTGTTGAGGCACTGTTTCTTCTACATTCCTATTTACATTGAATTTACCTGTGAAACTGTACTGTACCACGTTTTGTATGTAGATTTGTTGTTGTTAATTCTGCTACATGCAACATGCATCACTCACGCAAACAGTAAATAACTAGCCAGTGTAACAACTAGAATGGTAACACTAGTATTTGACTGTGCTCCCTACTGCCAGCACTGCACGTTGTCATTCTGCTTCTTCCATCACGTGTCCTTGTCTTGATTACATCTCACCTTTTCTTCCTTTAGAACAGTACCAAACTTCATCCCAGGAAAATAATCTAAATACTGATTACCTCTCATTTTCTCAAAGGTAACTCCCTCCCTTTAACCCCTCTAATTCTTTTTATGTCATCTTTATGGTGTATGTAGCAAAAGTAAGTGTGCTCACATGCTACTGCTTTGTGGTGTGAGAGAATCTGATCTGCCACACCCATCTGGGGCCAGTTTGTCGAGAAAAAGTTGCCGTCACATTTAGAGGAAATCGTTTGCTCCTATGTCTGACAGTGTGTCACAAACAGAAAGCTGAATGGTCCCAGTAGCTTTGAAATACCCTGATCAATCAGTGCCTGAGATAAATGCTAAGATTTAAAGTAGTACTTTCTTAAGGAGTAACAATCAGAAATACACAATCTGGCTTGACTGTAAGAGGTTCAAATAATAACTCTACTTCCCAGTCATAGCACTCTTTGTAGTGGAGGCCACTTTTTCGTGGGTCATGAGTGTACTAGAAGAAAGGATGGTCTAAGAAATAAGTTTCCTCACCTTTTTTTTCCGTGAAAGTTGCCTTTGGCGTGGAAGTGCAAAGCTACATTGAAGCAACTTGCATGTACGTTATTGGCGGTCACTTAAATTTGATGTGGTTTTAGTATTCTGATTGCTAGACTCTACTCTTACACACAGCTGGTTATAAGAAAGATTTGGGTATTTGTTACACAGAGTTTACACTGAATGAAATGTGTGCTATATTTTTGTTTTCCACACAAAATCCAAAATCCTTCACTCAGCTTTCAGGAGATCTGTGTTTCTGCGACATTTCTGGGATGATGTGCTGCATCTTTCAATGCGTTTTGTTTACCCAGCACGTTATTTCTCCTGTTGTGCCGTTATTTTGGCTGCAGTGCTTTCTTTGGTTAAGGTCACGGAATTACCAGTGTTCAGCAGCTGCTAAAGCCTGGCTGTAACGTGCCCCTCTGTTGCCGACCGCAGCGGATACACGCGCCGCACACAAACCTCGTCTCCTTGCTGTGGTCGCATCAAAGAGACTCTGTCGTACTGTCTTCGTAACAACGCCCACAGTGCATCGAGTCGGCCCTGTGGCAACAGAGCAACAGGACTTTAAGTACAATGAAATCAGTCAACAGAGAGCACAGCACATCTGCTAAGTTACTGACCAAGGAGATCCATGGAGAAACTCACTGGCAGGACTGAGCACCAGTTCCTTAGAGCCAGATAAGCAAAGTGCAGACTTGGGCTGTGTCACCCACACCACGCCGCTGTGGTGCGGCTCTTTCCCATCAGTGAATGCTGGGTACTGCACTCTCACCTCCACGGGGAGCGGAGTGACTGTGGCCTCACCCACGGTTACTTCTGAGCCATCTACAAGTAAGATGTTTATGTGCCAATATTTTGGGCTGAATTGCCACACGTCCATCTGGGATTTCTCCCACATAAGTGTATTTGTTTTTACAGCACGTATACAGCAAGTTCATCATTCTCAGGAAGCGTCAGACCTGCTAGGCACATGGTACCCAGCTGATCCCTGCTGCGCGGTCAGTCCTGCCCGTAGCGAAGGCAGCAGGTTCACTGCGAGCACCCGGGCTGCCTGTGCAGAACACGCATAGCAGCTCTGATCCTTGCCAGAAGCATCCCACTCCGCACAGATGGGTTGCAGAGTTGGCGTGTGTGTGTGGACAACACGTCTGCAGGACTTTCTGGTGGTCAGAACGGTCTTAAAAGGAGTTGTGAAGACAGAATAGATGTATCCATACTCGCAGCTAAACCTGTGTATTCTCTGCCCTCACACATTTAAAGCAAGGTATTTATGGACCCAGCTTCAGTTTTTAAGAGCCTGTTTGTCAGACTTTTTGCATTATACCGTTCTATACAATTTTTTGCTTTTCTTGATTGGTAATGAGTATCTATGTTTAAAACTTAGTATAGCAGCTACAAACTGTGTAGTTTTAGGCTTAATTAGATGTACATTCATTGAGATAGACCAAATGTCAATAAAGCCCCCGTAGATTTTAGTACTCTTACTGTATGATATGTCCCTTTTTTGGGCAAGGATAACAGAATGTGGCAGTAATGACAAAGCACTGCATGTAGGGCTAAAAACTGCTCCTGCTATTCACCCTGAGTAGCTGTTCACTTTGAGAATAGGACATTACACTTGAATGAGAATACTTGAAAAATAATTTACAGCTCAGCATGCATAAGACTGCGGTAAGGCAGACAAAATCCAGCCTTTAGTACAAAATTATATTGTACTGAAGACTAAAAAGATTACCTTAATTGGCGTATACCACTTCTCCTGAATGGCTGGTGAGGTAGGCTTTGGTTTAGGTGGCTTAGGATGAAAAGGTTCTTCTGGTTCTTCTGGGAGTTTCACCACAGCATTTTTTGCTTTTTCTAATCTTGCCCCTTCTTCAGTGGATCCTTTATCACCCCAGCGAACCTAAGTGAAGCCAGAGTTCAGACGTAAATGCACTGTATGCAAAGGACAAGGAAACTGTTTCAAATAACAGAAGTAGCTGAGAAATTTTAAATCTGGAAGAAATGCAGGATAAACAAGAGGGGAAGTACTGAGGAAAATGTTCCCTCTTCATTTTTGATGACAAGCATTCTTAGTTAAATACATTTGTGAATATGAGTTTCTCAGTAGCGAAAAGTCAAGAGAAATACTGAAAAAAAACCTATGGCTGCAGTTTGAAAGTTCTTAGTAAAACTGGCCTGGATTATTTTGAGGGCAGGACTGTCTAAATCATGCCATCTGCTACAGTCTAGCCTATAACGAGGATCTGATACACCTAAACCCAGGAAATTAAATTCTGACATTGCATCCTGGGTAAATGTGATGCGCTGATGAGTCATGAAAGTGTTACTGGGAAATAGCTAACCATTACTGCAGGACTCCACCAACATACTTGTGTTTTTCAGGGACCTCCTGACTGGAGATGCTAGGCATGCAAAGAGAAGAATTCAAGTAAGAAAAATCAGAGAAGACTGACCTTCCACCCTGAGGGAAAGAATTAAGAGCATCACTGCACATTGCTTGGTAGGTGTATGTCAGTTCTGACTTGCTACCTGGCAACTCAAGCACTTGAAAAGTAGGCAGAAAAACAGTGGGATGCAGCAAGTCCCCCACTGCAAAGGGGCGCAAAATCATTTTCCTCACCAGTAATAAGACATGCCCCTGGTCTTCCCTCTGCCACCCGGAGGGAGGGAGAAGGCTGCTCTCCAGGTCTTGCTAGGGACACTCTATAATGTGCCGGGATAACTAGGCTATAGGAGGGGAGTAGGCAGCAGCCTGACTTCTTCATCCTCATCAGCGCCGTATGCAGAATGTGCTGGTATGGAAAGTGAGGAAAATATGTAGCAAGCCAGAGCCTAGCCCCCTTCAGAAAAATAAAATACCTTGGAGGAAAATCTTGTCATTTTGTGACCACTGCCAAATGTTTTCTACCACTGTAATCTGAATGTAGAGAACGAGGGCAGCGAAGTATGACAGAGCTTAATTTGGTCTGTAATACTGCAACACCTTGGTAAAATACAGTTGTTTTGAACCTTTCTGTTATTTTGAACTTTACTGTTTGTCTTGCTTAGTGATTTCTTTATCTCACTGGGGAATCCTCTCTCTGCAATATTAGAATGGGCTTTCATGTCCAAGTAGGCCCTGCTGAGTCATTAAAATGCATCTGTATCTTTCACTGTGATCAATGGTACTTTTACAGTGTTTTTTATGAGGTTGTTAAAATGTATTTTAAACACTGTTAAAACCATTTAGAGATAGATGGTGGATTCCTTACTGATAAAATGACCTTCTCCTTCAGATTAAAGCGACTTCACCCAGAAGAACCCAGAATTTGTGGAGTCTGACAACACAACTTTGACATAAAAGCTTACTGCCTGTAATGGGTGGGGTCTAGAAACGACATCATAAAACTTTAAAGCAATGCCAAAAGACAGATCTAGGAATAGTGAATAACACTGGTTAAATTATTCTGGACTGTCACAGAGGGATGAAGCTAGTGAGGAAGGCAGGAGTGAATGTGTAACTGCCCTGAAAGGGAATATAGTAAGCAAAGAGAAGTAGGACAGGAGCAGGAAGCAGAAGTTTACTGGTTCATTCTCTGCTTTTCTCTATGCAAGGAAGTTGCCAGAAGAATCAAGCTGCCGGAAGAACGGCAGAAGAATAGAGCACAGAGAAGCAATAAAAAATAGACAACTCCATTACCTCATGAACTGAAAGCAAGGAAGAAAAGTAATGATTAGTCCAGCAAGTTTTTACGCTGGCCACAGCACAGAAACCACATTTAACTGTCAGGTAAGGAACAACCTCCTTTTACCCGCTCACCTCCATCATCTTGTTAGACTGTTTTTGTTTTCTCTTTCATTTCCACACTCGCTCTGCCCTGATTCACCAAACGAGCAATGTGCTCTCCTGAGCCAGTGAAAGGTATGAGGTCTGACACCACTCTGTCCAAACAGCTGGGAATGGGCTGTCAAGCCAGCACTTCCCTCAGCCCCACTGTTACAGACGCTACAGGACAGACGTAAAGCTCCGCATAAAAATGCTGAAGCATTTACGATGTGGCGCCCAACCCTAAAATTTGTTAGTACTCTCGGGTCCCAGAGAAGCACAGAGGCGCAGCTCCACAGAACGAGGTGCCTTTCAAGAGGCTGTAATTGTGTTCTCAGCAATTTCAGCTGGCTTACATATTTAGCCCTTACTGCTGCACAAAATTCCAAGCACAGATGAAAAAGTTTTCTAATCCAGTCATTACTTTCTGCTCTCTTCTTCTTTGAAGAGGTAATACTGTATTTTTGCCATGTGATGAGCATGCATTTTTTTATGGTACTGATGTTACTTGTGTTCATGAGGTATCTGTTGGTTTTCTGTTTCATTGCGCAGGATCCCATTTACAAACTGATATGATTTAAAGCCTGGAACCCCTCCTGGGGGCTCATCATGGCACCTGTTAGAAATCCAGGCTTGTAATTCTTTATGTTGGAAAGTATTTTCTAGTTTGCCTCTGAAAAGCATTGCACAAAATGTTTTTTCTAAAATCTGAAGCTCTTCTAAATTACCAGTTCTGAAATGCTGAAGGAAACATATATAAGCAACACAGCTTTACACTTGCAGGTTCTTCTCCTGCGTTTAAAAAGAACTCAAGAAAGCTGATACTTAGGCCAACACCTTTATCAAGATGCATAAGTATGGCCTAGGTGGGCATTTCAGACAGAGACAGTTTCCTAGACTGAAGTTAAAAACTGCAGAAAACTGCTTTGCAAATTCCATAAAGGCTGACTTGACTATAAAATCTGACATAAGGACATGCCCATAAGGATGCACATTTTTCATTCTGTTTTAATTAACATGATGCTATCGTGTCTCTTCAAAGACAGGCACTGTTGTCGCTGTGAGTTCCTTTGGGATCAAGCCTCTCCTTAGCGTCACCATTGTCAGCGCATTTGGCTGGCCCACAGTTGGAGGACTTATGTTTCACTGTAATTTCTTCCAAAACATTCAGAAAAGGCTCTCAGTCTCTCTTTCTCATTAGCTTGATGGAAAGAGCATGTCTTCAGGCAGCTATTTAAAGTTCCAGTCAAATGGAACTACTGAAAGCTGTTCTTTCATAGGCAAGGTCAAAATTGTTCAATACGGTAAAAAATTTTACAAGGCTTATGTCACTGAGAAGGAAGCACACATTATGCCCCTGTGTTTTCAGTACACTTTAGAAGTCTTCGTTGCCACCATTGACAGCCTCAGAGAGCTTGTGTTTTAGTGAACTGGCATCTCCGTATGGTACAAACCTCCATCCTTTTAATTCCTCCAACTCCTCGTCCTCCATAGTAGGAAGCATCAACTGTGGGCCATTTCTTTGTAGGCAAGGGCTCTTCTTCTTCTTCCTGTCAATAAATCCAAATAACATTTAATTTTAAAAGATGCTTGCTTTTTCCCTTCCCCACTAAGTGTATTTTTAGTATATTTCACAAGAGCTCAGAGAGTAACTCTTCCTATGTTCGGTGTGAAAGATCAGATAGTTAGGTTTCCCAAGTGTTTACCAATTTCCAAACAAAATCTGGTCACGTTCGGAAATATTTTTAATATTTTGCATGGGAAAGCATTGGTGGCAACCAGTAGGAAAGTCCAAATGAGGAATCTAACTGTGTATTCTCCTGACAATCACTCATATCCCTTGTCCTTTTCCTTTCCACGAATAAAAATAAGCAAAACACACAAAAAGAAAAGGATGTGCAATGGCTTCTTCTACAGAAAATATAATGCCTTCAAAGAGCCAGGTCATCAGCCCTGCTCATTTGGATTCAGCAGACAGTGTTCAGCAGATCTGCAGATAAAGGTTACGCAGCCAATCACAGTTTCCTAAGCCAACCCTTGTCAAATTCACTCTTGGCTGCCTCGGCTCAATGAAGTATGCCTTATCATGGGCTTAAGCGTCAGAGTACACTGGAGTACGCTCAAGCAATTGGCTAAATCAAGACCAAGGGGCAAAAATACTGAAGACACCAGAAGATCCTCTAGTGCATTACTGCCCATAAGGGAGAGAAATTCCCTTACAAGGGTTCTTCGGTGTCTGGAATGCCAAAGCTGTGGGAAAATGCTGTTTAAGTCACGCATGAATCTTTAGATTGTTATACAAGATCTACTCAGTCTTTCTGCTTTCACTGAAGAATGGGAACAATAACGTTCAACTATCTTGGGATAAAGCCCCTAAATATTTCTGTAGATTTGGGCTTAACTCATGCCACACTGAGATGACTGAGACAGAACAGAGATTTGGACTTTGGCCGTCCCACTCTCAGCTTAAGGCTTCCCACAGGGCAGTTGTTTCCTCTTCAGCAGCTAGGACAAAGAGCCGGCTTCACAGAACACAGGAAAGCACAGAGGACTGGTATCATGTAACCAGTGTGATGAGCAGAGCACCATCATACTGTACCTCTTTTGGAGCTGGCGGAGGTGGAGGGGGATCTTTGATGACCTGGAAGAGCCAAACATAGAAAAGCATAAGGAATTACACTGGCAGCATCCAGAAGCCAACAGAAAATTTTAAGAGTGAACTGTTTCCATCTGAATCCCCCACATCTGCTTGCAAACTGGCAACCGCTGCTGCCAGGTCCCTTGGGTATTGATTATCAAGGCCTTCTGGAAATTAACACCATCCGTCTAATAGCAAATAACATCAATTGACTGGCAGACACTCTTTGGGCAGACGTGTCTGCCACTTTGCTTCCTGACCGGATAAGACTCAGTCGTTGTAAGTAATAGCCAGTGATGAAACCCTATGGAGTTAATTAGCAAGCCTGGGAGCAAAAGCATCCCCAGGTCTATGTGAGGTCTTGCATAATCTTGGGCCAAGATGCCTGCTTCGTTGTGCCATGCTGCTGGATAATTTCTGGCCCAATGACAAGTGTGAAATGCCTTCTGATAGCTCAGGCTTCACCTCTAGACATCCAGATCATTTCTACAGATCTCACATTTCAGATCTAATGATTTAAGCCTGTAGATCCTTGCCTGTTCAGTGTAGAGTGCAAGTGGGAGTTACATTCATAATGCTTCTTAAACTGCTTCTGGATAAGACCCGCTCTTAGGGTAATTCACTTGCACCTGTATTTACCTGCAGTTTATTCTTGTTCCCTTTTTCACATGCATATCGTAAATCTCAGGGAGTTCCCCGGTACTGACAGGAATCCACTGAACGGTACAGGGAGAGGAGGAGGAAGGCAGCGACCCTCTTAAATGATTAAGATGAAAACTGAATGGACAGCCATTCTTCCACGTGAAAAGCAGGTTTGTAAGCAAAAAAGAAGTACTTCAGTGACATCAAGTAATTTTTTGTGCTTGAATATTGTATAGAAATGACTAAAAAATACCCCCTGAATATAAAGGAGTCTGTTTCTGCTATGCCTTAGTATTATACAAACATAACGAAAACTGTCCATAATGACAAACACCTAAATCTCCTAATACAGGATTAAGTACCTTAATTGAAAGATGTCTTATTTCATTCACTCTGTGCTATTAATTATAGTACTTTAATTTACCACTGCCTATAAATAATGTCACTGTACAGATGTAGAGTATCATACATAAAAGAAACATATTTTTCTTGACCAATAATCAAGAACTTTCCTTCCTGATTTACATTTCAAGTCATGGTGCCACCAAGATAGTTACTAGCTACTGCCTAAATAAGCTATGGACTTTTAGCACTGGATACAGGAATTCTATCAAATAAAAGAGATAAATTATGGCACCCTTGCAAATATTTTTCCACAGCCCTTCAGGTTTAAGATACTGAATTGTTCATCAAGCAAGCTCAAGGTATTTTGAGTGGACTGGAAAGTCAACTATGGATTTTAACCAGAAATCCCTTTGCTGCTATGATGGCGAAAACATGCCAGAAATTACTTTTCTTTAACTATTACTGAATGCTTTTTATTCCCACCCATCAGGAATTTTCAGAATACTTAACAGAAATCAATTACTTAATTAGTGAAACATTCCTGAGAGCCAGATTGGAATTACTGCCCTAACTTTACAAGAAACAACACCACAGAGGGATCATGGGACAGATTCTGAGAGATACTTGGATGCTGAGTAAGATTTTCCAAAGCTTGAAGATATTTAATTCTCACTGAAAGCAATTTAAAAGACTGGAAACAGTAAAACAGTACTTTCAGTACATTAAAGGTCACCTAACCTTATTTAATTCCCATTCTTATTTCCCTTTTGCATGTCTCTAACAATTATCTCAAAAAAAGGCCTAGCTAGGTTGCGGATTTATATAAATACATATTAAATGGTATTATCACTCCACTTTCTATAGTTCTACAATTCTTAAGTCTTGCAATCTCTCCCAAGCAAAGCCAGATCTGCATAGTAAACCTCCTTGTGATGCTTGCTGAAGTTCACTTGGGCCCTACGCTATTGATATTTACGGAATCAAAATTTCTACCCCAGTGAATGAAGAAAAACTCTACTTGCTGGACCTCACTGGGCTTCAAAAGTCACGAGTCAATGACAGTTTTTGTTTGACTCCCTGAGCAAAGGATCTAATCCTATGCCAGCTGCTAAACTCCCTGAAGTTATAGGGTAAACTTGATTTGAAGCTAACCAATGCATTAATTAGCTGCTATTTCTAATAGCTTCAGAAAATGAAACTTGTTTTAAATGTGACAGTGGTGTGAGAAAATAATCTGCCTTGAGTAGCAGATACTCACCCCTGCTGACAGAAGTGGAATGTAAATGCCTGCATCCTTATGTTTCCACAGGCTCCTCACACACTCTCTCTCTCTCGTACACACGTGCACACACAAAGATTATTGTCAGTCTTGTGTGATATTTCAAGTGAAATCAGGAGAAAGCCATTTTAAAAAAAAGAGAAATCCAAAGAACGCATGCAGCTTTGGCAGAAAAAAATGCAAATGTGGCACGAAACTCCACATACTGAAGATCATAATATTGCAAATTAACTTTTCCTGAACTTGATTCAGGTTGTTTAAATACGGAAGACTCTGAATAATGCTGCTGTCCTATTAACCCCATGGATTATTTCCTAATTTTGGTTTGGCTTGGTTTATTATCATCACCAGGCAAGGCTGCATCTCATGTATTTAGTTGCAAAGAATGAAGACTTGCATTTGGAGGGGAGCCGATTTCTTAAAAAAAAAAAAAAAAAAAAAAAAAAAAAAAA
>Ga0065711_1029536_pt1 | contig 35790 bp, 21 predicted proteins | sample Hoacrofraction12_FD_59098 | JGI IMG/M metagenome (GOLD analysis project Ga0065711, IMG submission 59098) | Hoatzin crop microbial communities from Cojedes, Venezuela - Epithelial fraction 12 v2 (version 2) | ecosystem: Host-associated > Birds > Digestive system > Esophagus > Crop | place...
GGGCACAAACTGAAGCAGAGGAAGTTCCAGCTGAACAGGAGGAAGAACTTCTTCCCTCTGAGGGTGACGGAGCCCTGGCCCAGGCTGCCCAGGGAGGTTGTGGAGTCTCCTTCTCTGGAGATATTCAAGATCCGCCTGGACGCAGTCCTGTGCAGCCTGCTCTGGGTGACCCTGCTTCGGCAGGGGGTTGGGCTGGGTGACCCACAGAGGTCCCTTCCAACCCTGAACATTCTGTGATTCTGTGATTCTCAAGGAAAATCAGAGGGACCTGATCAGTCTCAAAGAAAGATCCTCAGCTGTTGAACATTTTTACCCATTTTTTTGACAGACCATGAATCAGGGAACCTTAAAGGAAAGGTCTGTCATTTGTTGCAGTTTTGTCTGAACAGGAGAATGAGTGGAACAGTATTTTTGGAAAACCACAGACTGTATGATTTATTAGGTTTTTAAAAGTCTACATCTGTTCAAGGGCCACACATCAAACACATTCTATTAACAAAGAAATGTCTTCTCAAGTAAAAACCTTCTTGAAGGAGTACAGAACACTGTGGCTTTTTCGTCTGCCTTGACTTCCATGTGTTTCTAGGACTCTGCATCTCTTGCTCACCTATTGATGATAAAAAATTCACATTCTATTTGGAGATAGATTTGTTGAGGCTAGGAAAACTGCTGGCATAATTTACTTACTTTACATACATTCAAACGCAACAAAATGCAGTATGAAGACAGTTTCTTAACTTCACCTGGGGATCCAGGGAGGGCTTCTCTGTCACTGCTTTGACTTACTCTGTTTCTTTGTTTTCACCATCATTTATGCAAATGAAGCAACAGATCCTACCACAGTGTGGTAATACTGTAAAGGAAAAATTATTAAATGCCCTGTCAGATGTAACACACGTCCAAGGCCCAGAGGATCTATTTCCCTTGTGACATTTATTCATCACAGCTCTATTCAAAATTCACGAGCACTTTTAAATTCAACCTATTGTAAAAATTTTGATTCTCCAGGGTTATTTTTTGCCCACACAACTTAGCTATGTGCCAGTAAAAGCCTCTTTTTAAAAAAGAGAAATTAAAAAGAGAATGAGAAAAAGGAGACTAAGAAAAAGGACAACATAAGGAAAGACTTTTCCACTGTGAGGATGACCGAATGCTGGCACACTTTGCCTGGAGAGGTTGTGTAGTTTTCATCCTTGGAGACATCCGAAAGTCAACTGGACATGGTCCTGGGCAACTGGATCTAGGTTCCCCTGCTTGAGCAGGAAGCGTTGGACAAGATGGCCTCCAGAAGTCCCTTCCAACCTTCTTTTTATGACTGGATTTGAATCTACACAGATTTTACCTACCTTCTTTTCAAAAGCTTCTAAATTGCAAGCCGCATTAATTAACTTGTGCAGCAATTTCACTGTCATTCCACTAGAGTAAAAGCACATCTAGACATTTAGGTCAATTGTCTGTATCTATCAGCAATTTCAACCAACAGTCAAAGAAATGCGAGTGGAGGCCACACAGAGGTTTATATCTGTGTTTTGCTTTGGTATTTAAACACGGACATATCCCAGGCAGCCCAGAAAACACCATATGGAATGCATGGGGAGGAGGGAGTAGCCAGTCTTCTGAGATGAATCTTCATGAAATTACATTTCTTGGAAGAATACCAGGGAATGCTGCAAATAAAGCACAGCATATGTATAAAGATACTGTTGTCTAGACCACTAAGGATTAGGTGTTCCTTCTTATTTTTTCAAAGAAATGCTGTCTCCTCTGGAAGATGAAACTCGGTCCCCAATATGTGGTTAGTGGCTGTGAAGCAAACAACTTTCTACGGCATTTATTAGTTGAGCTCTCTTTTTAAAAACAAAGGAAGACTGAGCATGACAGATCTTCATATTATGGGAGCTGATGCTCATTTCTGTGCATTTGACTCCTCCTAGGCCTCACGCGCATATAACCTGACACTACCGATCTGCAGCACTTGTGCACTCTTCCTTCTGCTACCTTACAAAAGGAATGTTTTTCGTGATGTTCAGTAATTAACTGAAACTCAGGTCAAAATAAAATAATTTCAGATGAAGTTGTTTTTCTTTGGAGTGATGTAGGAAACGTGTGCAGAATTCACACTCTCCAGCTGACTCCTGCACAGACCCAGCCAATCTAGTCACTGAGGCTCAGGGAGTGGACCCAGGTACCATTGTCAGAAGCACAGACTGGGTGGTTTTTTTCACATCTCACAGAAGCCCGGAACCCCAGCCTGGCACGGGCTGGAAGGGCCTTCTGGGGATCACCCAGCCCAACCCCCTACCAAAGCAGGCTGCACAGGACCTTGTCCAGGCGGGTCTTGAATATCTCCAGAGAAGGAGACTCCACAGCCCCTCTGGGCAGCTTGGGCCAGGGCTCCATCACCCTCACAGTAAAGAAATTTTTGCTCATGTTTCTCAGATGCTTAAGAGCGTTGTTAGTTCTTGCCCTGCATCTAGCTTAGAATCTTTTGACTCCCCTCCCCCTCTTTTTTTGCCTGGAGGAAAGCAGGTCTTAATTTTCTATTTCCTTGCACAAATCCAAGTACTGCCTCCCAAGAAGGTGACTAGAATACCACTGCCTTGAATTGACGTGCCTCAGGTTAGTCACTATAGCCTTCTTCTGACATTTTTCTGATGTCCTGTAAGTGGCGCTACCCCAACTCGCTGTGTTTATCAGCTGTACCACAAGAAGTTAAGTAACTATTCACAAAAAATCTCAAAAATCAAACAAAGCCCAGAAAAAATACCATAGAGTCTATAGCCATTTCATGAAGGTACCATCTGAAAACTGGCATGCCAAAAGCTTTGTAATTGAGAAATAACTAGTTTCTAAGCAAGGCTAGCAATTCTGCATAAAGATTTAGCAATAATTATGCAGCAAAGTAAATGCACTTCCAGCATTCCTTCCTAGAGTCTCAAGCTTGGACTTTTCAGTAAAATCTGTCAATTCCTTTTTTTCCTACTGTTAGCACAGAAATGTGGACCTTTGAATTCTATAATTGCTCTGCTAAAACAGCAGTTTGTTGAAGCAGTCATTACGGTAAACACCAAGTGACTTTATAGCAGAAAATTAATAGTGAATTAAGTGAATCCTTTAATAAATGCCCAGAGAAGGGGGTGCATGATATGCTCTGTTTTGTTGGTGGAGCTTCTAAAAGCATTCCAGATAAAAGATACTGTTGTCCGAAGACTTGGTCTGGCAGATTCAGCTTGTGTGTGCAGTGTGAGTAAAATGGTTGTTAAGAGCTGGCACAAGCTATGCTTAATGAAGCAAGACCGAGATCAAATTCAGAACTACTCACTTCTTTTCCCACTAGGCATACATGTGTAACTGAGTGAACGCCCAATGATACAAGATTCAGCATTTTAAACAACTGAATAATGAAGAAAAGGGGATTGTAGAACAGATTTTGCAGCTATATAGAGAGATGTGTTGTAAAATACTTGATTCAGTCTGTAGAATTACACTAAAAATATTTGAATGGGGAATTTTCCTTTGTGCACAGGTTACGATAGATGCTAATTATTTAGGAGCTGAGATCTAGATAAATTATCACATCATAAATCTACATACCATGCTGTTATTATTAACTGTAAATTTTTGTGAAGTAAGTGGAAGCAAGCTGGTTGAAACTTTTAGTAGCTGAATGACACTTTCAGCTTACATGGATGCTTAACAACCTGATCTCTACTGAGTCTTGGAACATGAAGATGGAATTATTAAATTTGTTTTATAGTACTTGAAAGTTACTTACTCAATTAACTTGTAGACTTAACATTTTAAAAATGGAAAATAGTCACCTCATTCTCAGAGAATGCAGAATAGCAAACTGGCCAGATGCTTGAAGACCCTGGCTTCTATAATTTTCCTATGCCATATTTTTTCCCTACCTCATGCTAGACATGTCACATCATTACACAATTTTTTTCACACCATCCTTTCAAAGTCCATGTACATCTTTGGCAGTGGGCTCACTGTGGAACACAGTGGAAATAAAATTTCTGAAGATGAGGTTGCTGTGGATTTTTAAGTAGTTGTATGCTGCCTTCAACATATCCCCAACCATGCAGGTGTTCCTAGCTGAGGAATTTTGGGGAATTTTTTCAAAAAATTGTGTGACTAGGCTTCTCCTAGAAATCAAGAGGGAGGCTCAGAGGGCAATTCAGCACATGTGACAAGAGATGTAGGTTATATCACTTCCTGAGGTGCTAATCTATCTCCTGACTACAGGGAACATATGTAATACATATTTAACTCAAAATAACTATCACTTAGCTTTTATCATTAGCTTTAGAATCTGTCATTCAGAATCACTGTTAATGAGTACAAATCATATAAAGTTTTGCTAGATTCCTTCTCCAGTAATAGCAGTCTCAGAATAGTTTGTTCACATACAAATTCACAATTCAGTATAAGAAACAACTGTGGCTTTTTTAAGTTATCTAGTGGCATTCCTCACACTTATCCACAGTTGCAGTTTGGCTAGACATAAAAGACACATGAATGCCTTTAAATATTCAATACATGGATTAGAGGGTTTCCCTGAGGTGCCATTTTTGGCTTGTTTTTTTTTTAATGTGAGAAATGTGGGGGGTAGCACACAAAGCAGTGAGTCTGAGCATCACAAAGCACATTACGTTGAGTGTCCTGGCGTAAGTTCATCTCAGGCTTAGGCCAATTCAGGAGGTCAGCACTTCTTCATAGGCAACGCTTAGGGCTAGGATGCATCTTCAAGACTGTAGCTGTTTGGCACTCTGAAGCAGCTTTTGGGGAAAATATTCCATTTTCATCCTGAGCACACCAGTACAAAGGCTGACAAATATGTCAGCCTATTCTGTTTTATCTCAATATCTTATTGAAGAGATGCTAGGGAAAGAGGAAAGCAACAATGTGCAATGTTTTGCTTGCACTGATTTAGAAAGTGAGGCAAAATATCAGAACCGATTTCAGAAAACTTTAGAGGAGTTTGGATATTCAGGTTTATAATTAGGCGAAACACGTGTTGTGGGATGTCCTGTAGCACAGGGCACAGTTTAAGATTTAACTACAGCATTTTATCCTCATGATCCAAACACTGACAATGTGCTTACTAGGTTCAACCTGTACAGAAATGCAGATGAGATCAGGCACGAAAGAATCCTCCTGCAGACCTCGTCAGAGAAGGTGACTCTGAAATAAAATGATAAGAAGATTGAAGAACACATGACATTTTCACCAGTGTTACAGACAACACTTTTTGGAACCCTGTGGGATTTCTGGATACGATTGTAGACATCTGTCAGAACATTTTCTTCAAATTACTTCTCTTCAGATAATAATTGTATTTAACCACAAAACAGGAGATTAATAGGTTTGGAATGATCAGTCTATAAACCAAAATTATGCAGTATGTTATTTTGATTAATATGCCGTAAAATATCCTCTTGCCATTTTTTGTTTTAGTAGAAAAGTATTTCCAGGACAATATATTTTCTAACTTTCATTAAACACATACTTGTGAGTTTTCAGAAAACAGAAATAAAACCATTTAACTGGAACACTTCATACAAAAGCTATACTTTTCTTGCTGTCTCCCAAACATCAGATTTTAATCTTCTAAAATCTATCTAGTTCTTATAACAGAAGAATAGACAGGATGGAAGAATAAGACTGTTGTAAGACCAGGGAGTCAGTCGCTCACTCCGACCTCTCCAGCTGCCTCGTCCGTGGCCTGGGGACAGCTCCACAGCACTGCTGGTTGCTGGGGTATGCAGCCAGCGCATCGTCTATATTCAGACCACTTGTTGGTTCCTGGGACCTGAGTTACATCTAAGCCTTACAGTTTCTCTCTGCTTATCTTTTCTAAGATATGTCTCTTTCATAAGCTCCCCTCTCCTCAAATTAAAACTTCATTTCTCACCTAAATTAATACAATATCCTTTTTTTCCAACCTAGAAAAATGGAGTTTTTCCTTATTAATATGGCTCCAGCACAACTGATGCAAATTCCCATTTTCTTAGACCGCTGTAAGTTATTGTTTTGCTGGCTTCTGCTTCTGTATTCTATCAAATGTAGCATACGTATATTCTCTTTTCAGGCCCTTGATGGCCAATCTTCATTCCCATTGTCATTTTTTATTCATTGCTGGAAAGTCCTATTCCTGCTTCTTTTGAGGCCTGGCCTCATCACCTGTTAGGTTGATTTCAAACAGGGTGTTAATTCTTCCTTTTTTCATGCTAGTGCTTTTCCTTGGGAGAACCTCCCTAAAAGCCAAATCATTGCTTTCCTTTAAATGTCTCCTTGGGTTTCTCCTTTGTGATAATACGTGCAGAAAACTTGACACATCCTCAGCCAACAAGGTGGTTAATATCATCCTGTTTTTCTCTTTAGCTCTCCTATATCTATCTTATCTTTCACTACAATATTAAATATTACATATCTTTCTTTGGCATAGGATTTGTCTTATTCACGTTAACTGGCTGTGATCAGGACTATTCATCACTTCAAAAATAGACAGAAAGAAGGAAGGAAGTTATAAAATGTGAATGAAATACTGAAACATGCACATTCTCTTTTCCACATAGGAATTTATCAGCATTTCTCCAAGCCTTAGAAGTCTGATTTCAAATGGGGCCTGTGAAATTTCAGTGCTGAGAATGTACCCAGAAATATCAGCTTTGTAGACTTGAAATGGAAGGTTTGCGAGACTGATTAAAATGATTTGCATTTGCAAGTGCAGACTGTGCCAAATCTTACAGAATGGACACAGGAGAAACACAAAGAACTAATAATCAAAACAGAATAGTAGTCCTATGCAGGTATGAGTAAGCCCTCATTTTAACTGTATGATTTTCTTTTCCCATATTCCTTATCACTAAAGGAGCCACAGAAGTCACCATTATTTTCATTTCCAGCTGGCACTTCCGTCATGCCTCATAACCATTCCCCCAGAGAGCACTTCTATGTGTAGGCAGATCAAATACTAAGCCAATGCACCCAAGTGCCGTAACTTTTAACTTCATAAGCATAATATAGTCCAGCTTCCACCATGATGTAATCGACAGCATCATTAGAGAGCCAAAGAAAATAGATGATACAGCTGATACTCTCAGGCTAAAATATATTCAGGAAGAATTCTTCGAAGCCAGACCAGTAATCCAAAATGCATTCATTATTTGTAACATGTCAACCAAATATTTGTTCTGTGTCATGGCACACGTTAAAGGTAGATCCTCACATTATCAGCTTCCTCCCAGTTTTCACTGGCAATCATGGGATTTTACTTTATGATTACATTAATTTTACTTATTTGTGTTCTTCCACGTTGAAAATGATCATCTGGACTAAGTGCAGTGAAAAAAAAATCTTAAGACACGCCAGTAACAATCTGTCTTTACAACAATCAAGCTAAAGGTAGAATTTTGTCTGTCCCCCCAGCCCCCTTTTTCAAAGCTCACAAAGGCATATTTTCACCCCGGTATCTTCATCCCAGCTAGGTATTCTGGCCATGCTACGCTTGGTGGTAGGGTTCACTTCTGACTGTTCTCCTTGTGGTCGCATAATTCTCATCCTCACAGGTTTCGATGGCAGCTCTGGGAAGTGTCCCCTCAAACACCAAAAGGACTGTGCCCAGCTCATCAGAGCACTGCCCTTAGCAGTTGGAGATGGTGGTCTGCATCCCTAAGGAGAGAACTTTGTCTAGGACTCCCCACACCTTGGGAAGTATCCTAAGCATGAGAATCTTCACCCTCTCCTCTTCCAGCCATGTTTTCTGGTCACAGAATCATAGAATAGTTCGAACTGGAAGGGACCTTATAGATCCTCTCATTCCCACTGCCCAGCCATGGGCAGGGACCCCTTCCACTAGATCAGGTTGCTCAAAGCCCTGTCCAACCTGGCCTTGAACACTGCCAGGGAGGGGGCAACAACAGCTTCTCTGGGCAACCTGGGCCAGTGCCTTACAACCAAAAAAGGAGCCAAAATTTCCATGGCCAAACCCAAACCCGCATCTCCCATGTGTTTCTCTGGATTTGGTTCTGGCACTGTGCATTGGCTGAGCAAGCTCTGGGAGGTAGGTAGTGGGACACTTTGCCAGTGTGCCATAGTCCCTACAGTGGTAGAGCTGCCTCGATGCTCAGCCCACGCAAGGAGGGCAACCCTTCAGCACAGGGAAAGCAGCACAACTCGAGGTACTTAAGGAAGATCTGTGAAAAAAAAATATAGGTGTCTGTGACCTTTAGGCACCTCAGGAAGATAGAGAGGGTGTGTGTTTCTTTATCTTGGAGTTAAGAACATCAACCAGAATTTCTGTGCTTAAATGCTTTTTTTTGGATCTTATCCTTGAACACATTACAAAGGCCAGAGATCTGTTTAATCATCTTTCATTTTTTAGTTTCATATAATTTCCAAACAATTTTTTGTTCCTCTGTTCTGAGAATCTCATCCCCAAAATATTTATCTTGGCTGACAGCAAAATTAAGCAGCGTAGCTGACATCTGTCACAGATTAGTGGATTGAAAAGTTACAAGAAACAAATTTGGTTTTCGGTGAGTGACTGGTACCGTTTGAAATGTCTTTTCACTTCTTTGTGACACTAGCTGGCTTGTGCCTCTAGCTTTCCAAGTATGTAGCTACCACAAAGAGCCTTCATCTATCTGTGATATTTTCCAAAATAATAACCATCACAAGTCAAATATGCAAATCAAATCTGTCAACCTGTTATTATAGAGGGAAATTTCTTTCCCTTTTAATCAGAAAAGATTTCCAACTAACACATTCACTGTCTCATCACATGGCAATCCTTGAAGAGATCAGAGCAACTTGTGCTGGGCATTAATAAAAACACAGAACGAAAGGATCCTCTCCACAGTATGTGTTTAAATGCAGGATCATGAGTAGTTTTATTGACCTCAAGGAGGGTATGTAGGTCCTTAAAGACATGCAAATTTTCACTGAGGTCCAAATAAGACAAAACAAATGAACAAAATTGAAGAACCCTTGTATGCTCCCTTTCCAGTCCCTGAGCTGTTCATGAGAGAAAAATTCCATTTCAAATTGCTGCTTTACAGCTCTTTACTCCTCTTTGGCTTCTCTTCATTTCGGTTTCATATTTTCTGGGAAAAAAAAAAAAAAGTAAATTCTTAAAAGTACTACATCCATACTATCTTTTACAGCAATTCCATGGATTACTACTGGAAAATTGGTTCACTGCTCTTTTAGACCTATAAAACCTTTAAGTAATCTTTCCCAGAGTGGTAAAACATGTATTTTTCTGTAAAGTAAGCAAATATAATTTGGGACACACATAGGGATCAGAGCTGTTGAGTAAGAAGCTACTGCACTGACTTTAACTGTGATTTAAGATCCTTGAAGAAAGGAAAAACCGAAGATGGGCTAGGATATTCAGCTAGGTTTCAACAGGAGAGGACAGCACAGGGTGTTGAATGTATGAAATGAATGTACTCGGATAGGGCAGAGGAAGTAAAGAGAAAAAAAGTTGCAAGGGAAAAAAAAAAAATCAGAACAGCATTGAAAACTTCAGGTGACCTTTGACTGAAATTGTTTTGAAATCAGCAAAGACCTCTCCTGACTTCTGTTCTTTGAATTTGGTTCATAGTGGAAGTCATGGTAGAGATAGCAAAAAAAAAAGAGGTGTGACTAGCAGTGCCAAATTACTTTGAGATGTATTTCACTTCAGTTTTGATAAAGAAAATGTTATCGTGTGCTAGACACAGTGGAACATTGCATGGATACTGTTTTTGCAGACATACTAGCATGACCCTAATCTGGTACCAAATACAATTGATAGACCTTCTGGATGGGATTAGTTGAACATAACTCTAGCCATTTAAAAATTTAACATCTGGCCCAAACTACTCGAATAGTCTCTCTATACTGTCCGTGCAACAGACAAATATCTCCAGAGAAAGACACAACCTGGCCTGACTTTGATGTCTAGGATCAGTGAGATCAGTTGTCCTTTGGAGGTGCCACTGTCTATCTCCTGCACATAGGTGGAGTCTAAGCATTCACTGTCAGCCAGCTAAGTCAGGAGACGAATTCCACTGTCTCGGTCTACGTTAGCAGACCTTCTAAGACTCATCTTTCCTTAAGCTAAAGATTTGTGTGGTTGTCAGTATCTGTTAAAGAGTTGTTACAATCACAGACCAAATACGTTTTTTTAACTTTTCTGCTGTGGATAGTTCAGTAACAGCAATAAAAAAGCAATGCTGGGAAATTACTCAGCAAGCCACAAACTTCATTAGAAAGAGTCTGCACAATAACTTCAAAAAAGTTGGACAAGTAGGCCAGAATTCAGTTTTATAATTTTCTTATTCATGCACACTCTCTGCAAGAGTCTTGATCTTAGGAAACCATTGTGCCTTTTTTCTTGAACTCAAATGCAACTCTGTTAGGTGCTGCCCATGTCATGCTGGCACATTACACCTGTCATGTTGGCATGCCCTGTGAGAAAGGACTTAAGGTTCCCTTGCTTGTTTCTCTCTGCTTTCTGCTATTTAATTTTATTTCTTTACATTATTATTATTATTAATTTTTCCCACTAGAAAGGAACACTACGACAACATTATTTATGAAGTTGAATACATAAACTGTGGTAAGAGCATTGACGGCAGCCTTATTGTTCCATTTATCACTTATGATTGCTCCATTAATGCTAGTTGTTCACTCCATGGAATTTTAATATTTTGGGCAATGAAAATAGATGAAACCATCTCACTTTTATCCCTCACAGACCTGTTACCATTTCATTACTTGATACCATCCCAAGAACAAGTCAGTGTGGTATCCTCTTAGCTCCTACTGTGCCAATGTTACTGTACCAGGAGATGGGTTGAGGGCCTGGGCATTTGTTACATTGACAGAAGATTTCATATTCTGTCATGTTCTGGAACATTATGGCAGCTCTTCTTAAAAGGTACATTTCTAACCAGCCTTAAAGAAGGTCTCTCACCCAAAACTGAAGTGACAAAATGTGACAGTCCCACAGTGGAATCTACAGCCTTGCTTTAGACCCTGCAGTGCTAAGAGCCATCTATCTGTTCACATCCTCCAATCACTGTCTTCTCAAAAGCCTTCTGAAATGCAAGAAGAACTTTACCACAGGTCATTTTCCATTGATCAACTCCTCATTCACAGGGGCGCAGAACCGTGTCCCTTTTATATGCTTGTTTCTGGTATAAGGGTTCAAATTGTTGAGGGAACAGTTTCTGAAGGAAAGGGTGGGATGGTGATGGGCAGTGGAGGATTCTTCTCTCCTCCACAGCCACCGCACTCAGCTTCTTGCACACTTACTGTCCTAGGTCAGTGGTTAGGATGCTCGCTGTAGGGTTTCCATCTTTATAACCAGTGGAGGGGACAAAAACCAGATCTTCCACATACTGTGTGGTTTTGGTTTTTTTTAATACCCATGGCATTATATAAAAGAAATTTTTCCTCCAGCTTGGTTTCAAAAGAAAGTAGCAGCCCCTGTTGCAAATTTTAAGGAGCCTCTACGTATGTGTGATGCATGCTCTAGCAAACTAACAGAGTTGAGCCCTTAGGGTACTTCAGCTTTTTCAACAAAGAAACACCTATTATTTTTATTCCTATCATGGTCAGACAGAAGTGAGCTACCTTGAGACTTTTCCACACTTCCTCAGGGACATCTGAGCTACCTAGGGAGTTTTGGAGTCAGCTTCTGTAATATGCCTGCCTACAAGGTTGGGTAGCAGCTGGAACAGAGGTTTTCAGGGTCACAGTTTTGGATCTATGTCCTGTTTTAGGCCCACAAAGTCCTTGAATGACAGCAGAAGTCGGAATAAGTGTGGATACTGCTGGTATTTAATGAGACCTGTGACACCAATTCTGTTTTCTGAAGTTCTTCTTCCCTGCTGTCACAGGATTTCAAGACAGTTGATCTGAATCTGTAGCTGCCTTTTTAATCTAACAATAAATTACAAACACAAGCATAGCCTGGAATGTTTTAGAAGAATCATGGGAGGACCACAAGTTGCTTAAAAGCCTGCAATTCAAGTAATCTGAGGACGCTGAAAAAAGTTTCCAGAGATGTGTGGTTAATATTCATCGTTATGTGCATTTTTTCCAACATGACTAAAAAGCCTTTAGGCCAGTCTTGCATTCCTGCTCACCTAATCCAAATGATGACACTGTGCAATCAGCCCGAGCGAACGAAGTGTGCTTTGTAAGCAGTCAACACTTCTTTTTTTCTGAGCCCCATCCAGGTCCACTTGCCATTTCTCAGCTCAGAAACATGGCGCTCCCCTTCCCAGTTTCTGCTGGCTGTCTCTGCTTTGCAAATCACATCTTGAAAGCACTCTCTGATAAGTACAGAGTTGCCTCTGTCACTGCCAAGTATTTTATTTGTCATCATTTTGGGTTCGTGTTTCTTTCCTTAAAGATACCTTTACACAAAGATGAATATATAATGCTGTTGTTTCCTTTGGGAGAATGGGGCAAGTGTGTGCTATTTAATAGTGCCTGGCAGAATTATAACAGATGCCAGTGAAGAATGGCATGAAACGGCCAGCAAGGGACTGGGCAGCAGCCGGCGCTTCTACAAGTCCTTAGGTATGTGAGGCGTTTTACTGGCAAAGAGTGACATAAATTTAGGTGTGATGTGCAAGGCGGGTGGTTTCACATAGCTGAGCACTACGGGCAGGGCTCCTCAAGCAGCGGTCTGTGGCCAAGCTCCGTCTGCAAGGCACAGCCGAGCAGCACCACGCCACAGTAGCCACCAAATGAGCACAGAAAGGAAAAAGCCACCGGCCACTTAAGGTCAACATTCAGGAAGTTCCTGCACTACTGGCTCGTCTGGATCTGATATGGATTAGCTGACTCACTCTGTCTTCCTATCCTTAAGATGCTAGCTGGGGAGCCAGGGTATGTGGGCATGCAGGAGAACCTGGGAACATCTCGTTCTGCTGGACAGAGGAGGTTGGTGCTAACATCCCCCATGTGCCTTTCGATTTTCTGCCCAAGTGCTGCCCAAGGCTTCTGGCCCCTGCTTGGTCCTTAGCTTCCTAGTCCAGCCATTGCTAACTGCCTTGTGGCATTGGCAACCCACTGGGACAAGGTTTTGGGTATTACGGGGAAGATGGCAACACAGGTGAAGTAGGAACAAGAGGGACCATCTGCGTGCAAAGCAAAACCCGGTGTCTTGCTTGAGCATTATGGTTCCACTAACGGTGTTGTTGTGAGCCAGCAGTGTGCCCCGGCTGCCAAGAAGGCCAATGGTCTCCTGGGGTGCATTGAGAGGAGTGTGGCCAGCAGGTCGAGGGAGGTTCTTCTCCCCCTCTACTCTCCCTAGTGAGGCCCCATCTGGAGTACTGTGTCCAGTGCTGGGCTCCCCAGTTCAAGAAAGATGAGGAGCTACTGGACAGAGTCCAGCGGAGGGCTACAAGGATGGTGAGGGGACTGGGGCATCTCTCCTATGAGGAAAGGCTGAGGGAGCTTGGCTTGTTCAGCCTGGAGAAGAGCAGGCTGAGAGGAGACCTCATAAATGCTCATAAATATCTTAAGGAGGATGGGGCCAGGCTCTTTTCAGTGGTGCCCAGTGACAGGACAAGGGGCAATGGGCACAAACTGAACATGAGGAAGAACTTCTTCCCTCTGAGGGTGACGGAGCCCTGGCCCAGGCTGCCCAGGCAGGTTGTGGAGTCTCCTTCTCTGGAGATATTCAAACCCCGCCTGGACGCTGTCCTGTGCAGCCTGCTCTGGGTGACCCTGCTTCGGCAGGGGGTTTTGACTAGATGACCCACAGAGGTCCCTTCCAACCCTTAATATTCTATGATTCTGTGATTCTGTGTCTGGTGTAGAACAGAAGAGGGGGAAAGAGTGAAGGTATGCATCTGAGCTCACCAGGAACTGGCCTCAGATTTCACACCTCCTGCTCCAGTCTAATGTCTGTGAAACTGGGGCATCCTACCACAAAAGAAGGACTGAATCTGAGCTCCCCCAGTGGCATCTACTACTAGATTACAGGAGTCTTTGATTTGGTCAAAAATCAGAAACAGCAATCCAGCTGCTAGGGAAAGGACATTTACCCCGTAGGTAACAGTGACTGCCAGTTTCTGCTGCGTTCACAGCCAAAGGCAGCTGTCTTTCAAGAGCTCTTGCGTCTCATCAAAACTTACTTTGCAACTCAGAAGAGCAGCAGCTGATAGGCTGATAAACATTCTTCTACCTGAAATCAGAGGAGCTACTGCAATCCAGGTGCCACTGTCATTTTCACACTATCTGAGCGAAAGCTAAACATCTCTTCCTTCCACTGATCAACAAAAAACTTATTTGGGAAAAACTGAGAATGTTCATAACTTTGTCATCCTGTATTCTTGAATTAATTACAGTAGATTGACTCAATTGTATGTTTGGAAATTTAGTATTTTGGTCCACATGGAATACTTTACTGCTTAAAATAAAGTAATAAAAATTTTTTAGTTATAGGAAAATACTGTGCATTAGTAACCAGATACACATATGAAGAGAAATGGCTTCTGGGCAACTGTTTTGGTGCTTCGGCTTGGGAACTATCGTGCACGTTTTTGATAAGCAGCTGCTTTCACAGCATGCCTTCCCCTTTCTTCTCTTCTCCTGATAAATGTGTATATTTAAGATATTGACTTACTACAATGTAGCTGCTTCATTTAGTTTATAAGTTCTGCAGAACATAACTCAAAGTACTTGAGGATCTAGAGTAAATTGTTTCCCTAGTGCAAACACACATATCTATTGGCAACAAGGTAGAAAACAATTCTTTTTGTGGTATTTCACTATGATACTTAAAAGTCATGCAACTGTGTCCTTGATGTTCTTTGCCCAACATCATAACATATCATTTAAAAGATAAATTAATTAAATAGGAACACAAATGGTAGTTCAAAGTTGGAGTCTGTGTTGTAATACTCATCCTAAACTAGAGTGGAAATGAGTGAGAGCTCATTCCTTACGAGTTTCCCAAAAGCCTTGCTGAGTTCCACCTCCTTGGTGGTAAGCAACCGGTGCTCGAAGCTCAGCTGTTTCACTCTTTGTTCCCTTTAGAATTCATGAGCTTTCTGGCCAGTGGTAAGCTGCCTCTAGCATTTCTAATTAATAAATGCTGAGACCACAGGATGAAAAGTAATAACCTGGTATGAGTTCATTTTTCTGATTCAAATGAATCGAAAAACTTTCAGTCTGTTAACTTTGTCCTTCCAAGTTGAACGTTGAATCAACTGTTGCCTGTCTAAATCATTCAAGTTTTATGCCAAAACAAATATCATCTGTCTCCCACTGCTGGCACTCTGTTGGCTTAAAAGTATAAAGCTGGCATGCAATCTTTATCCTGTGTCCTGAGTGCTTGGGCTGAAATACCATTGCTTGTGTGCCCAGGACCAATTTTTCAGGGAACATATACATCTCGGTGATCTGGCAGTACACAGATCTGATGTGAGTGACTTGAAAGCCACGGATACTTCTGATCTCTGCTTAGCTTTTTTTTTTCTTTCTTTTTTTTTTTTCAGAAAACTGTCACTTTAGGTTCGAAAGATAAGCTGCATTTTAATTTATGGAGTTGGATTAACTATATAGGAAGTTGCACATTGATTCCATGGGTTCACTTTCTCCTACGCAAACAAACCCAGTGATTAGTGAGAGCTCTGTGATTCTGGTTGAACCCTTAGAAACATCTGGCCTTTTGCAGTTTCCTGATAGAAGGCAGGCATTTTTGCCTTGGTGCATGGTAACATAACGTGTTATTGTAATGACTTAATTACCCACAAAGCAAAGTGATGGGCTGACACAATAGCCATAAAACATTTGGAGTCTGGTCGGGAAAAAGTATGTCTGGGGAAAAGATCAAATGAGAGTTTGTTTTCCCTTTCTTTCTTTTCTTGAAAATGCTCGCAGTAAATAAGACTCAGAAGACCTCAGAGTGTGAGAAATCTTCATCTGCTATTTCAACTACGAAGTTTATACAGAGACTATGGGATGAGACGATTATGCTACCAGCTGAAACATAGGAACATAGCAGAATGTTTTTTGCAATCTATACATGAAAGCACAAGGGAAATGTGTAATGACATCGTTGCTATTAACTTGCAGAATATGAGAGCTGAAGTTCAGATACTCTAAATGTAGTACACAGTAGAGCGTAAGTGAACCCACTTGACCTTAAGGCTTGATAAAGCATATGCATTAATGAAAGCAAATGACAAAAAAGTTCAGGCAGATGCCTTTAATCTCCTTTTTGGTTTTAGCAATTCTCTTTTTTAACGCTGCTACTTAAAACCAGTGAAGAACCCATGATGGTAGCTTATGCCTTTTAACTTGTAACAGTAGAATAGCACTATCACCTTTGGAAATTATTTTGCATTCAATTTATGAACATGGCTTGCATTCCTAGCTGTACTAAAATGCATGGCAGTTTAGCAATTCTTTTGCTGGGCCAGTTTCTCCCCGCTTTTCTATTTATTTTATACATACAAGAAAACTTCAGTACCAACACTGAAAAGTGTCACAAAGAAAAAGAGACGTAGAACAAGGGATTTACTCCGAACTTTAGCTTCTCTTTTAAGTAAACAGTAGTGACCTCTGGGGGTGTGTGCTCCTGTACCTGCTCAGAGGTATCTGTCACTGTACCTTTTTGGCATTTTTCGTCAATCTGCATTTTTTGTAGACCTTTCTTTTATCATAACTCCAGTTGACATTGAGGTGCTGTATCTGACTCAGCAGGTGCACATCTGATGGGGCAGCATATCGTGATGCTACAAAGCAGTGGACAAAGGTGGATGCACGGGCGTGGTGGGCAGGTCTCTGCCTGCCTTGCACAGCAGCAATCCGAGAGGCTGCAGGGGAGGAAATACCTACTTTAAAGAATTTTCTCCAGTCAAACCCTGTTTTTTTGTTGGCGGGCAGATATGAAATGTGTTTAGAAAGTGCAGTTATTTGTCCTTTCCCCTTGAAAATGCTAACCCTCAAGCAGAAGAATCACAGTCAAAAATACACACTTCTAAGTGAAACACGGGGTTTTGACAGTAATTATGATTTTGCCATTAAAGCTGCTTTAGCTAAGTGCTTCGGCATATGTTAAACTTTGTGCACACGTGTAGCCCTGTTGAAAACAATAAATCTAGTCAGGTTGTTATTTATTGGCTTATGTGCTTTCCTGAAGTGGAATATAAGGTGGGAGAACAAAAAAAAGGAAAAAAGAAAATTGACATCTAGCATAATTAAACTAACAGAAATTCATCACTCAAAGTTACTGCGGTCTATGATGTCACTTAAATATGAACTTCATAGCTGAGAGCATGAAATATTGTTCGTATTGGAGCATCTGCACTCCATGTATTGCTAGCAGGCAGCTCTGGGGTGGAGCATGACAGTCACGTTAAAGCAGAGTGGCTGAGGAAGCGAAGAGGATCATTACAAAGCTGAAGGAAGATGGAGAGATTTGTGCTCCAGGGCTCTGCTCTTGCTTTGAATAACAAAATTGTGTGTACACAAGGATACACAGTACAGAAGAGTGAAAAACAGCTCCTGTTTCTCCTTTCTGTTATTAAATAGTACAAAATAAAAAGCACTGGAGAAATTTATGACCAGATCTTCACGACCAGCAGGAAAGAAAAGAGCAAACGCTACCTCCTGGGCTGTGTGTTTGTTGCCATATCTTCCGCTCTGGAAGACAGACAGACTGGAAAGGTGTGGGGTCTCAGGCTTGTCTGTAGGGTATAGGGGATGAGAAAACTTGAGAGACAAAAAGCATCATAGCTATTCTGGAAGAGTTACACAAAAAAGCACCTTTAGCCTGGATGCAGACTGGTTTTGTAGACACCATAGAGCTATAGGAATAGCAAAATTCATCAAGCTCCCTCTGGGCTTACAGGCAGCAGCAATGTGCTGTTGGTGAGGGCAGCACGCTCCTGGTTTACTGTTAATTAAAAAGCAGAGCTTGGAAAGCACTGCTGTGGAGGGAGCCTGAGCCTGAAGTTTCAGTGCTTTGAGAGAGGAATGGGCAGTTTTCAGTCATCGCTCCGAGATGCTTCTCTGGTTTTTTGCACCTTCAACTTCCTTGCCTGTCACTGCGCTTGGCTTTGATGGGAAGAGAGGCAGCGTGGAATGCTGTCACAGCACTGCTCACCCCACGGGCCTCGCCACTGCTGCTCCCCTTCCAGCACCGCACCCCTTCTGCAACCTGACGGCGAGGGGTGAGGAGGTTCCTCGCTGCGATGTGCAATAGAGTGAAAAAAAACCCAACCAAACCAAACACAAAAAACCACTTGGATTTTAAAGCAATTCCACTACTCAGATGTAGGCGATTTAGGAAATCGGTTTGCCCGCTGGAGACTCTGGGAGATGAGGTTTCTCCTCCAAAGCCAGTGCTGACTGCAGGGCAGTTTGCAGAGAAGACACGTTCCTTCTCCAGGAACACTCGGTAGCTTTAATACGCAGCCAGAGCCGGAAAAAGCAAAAGCAGGTGCTCTGCGCTGGGGGAACGAGGTGGGGGGAGATGATGATTTATGTTTAAAAAGGATAAATGATTTTTTCCAGACTTAGGAATGTTCTTTTTTGTTTTATTTATTTTTAGTAAAAGGCTTCTGAGGGAAAAAACCCTGTGGTTTCAAGAGGATTTTTTTCCCCAAGACATATTACAGTTGTGCGAGAAATCTTTATTTTGTCTCTCCAAAATTTAGTTCTGAAAACTGGAAATACTTGCTTTTTATTTCTTCACTTTGCTCATTTTATGACACCATTCAAGCTCCCCCTATTTCTTGGTAGACATGTGAGGGAAGCCATAGGCACTGCACTGCTGATTGACCCTTCCAGCAATGTGCAGTGGCCTTGATCTATATGGGTATTTGATCCGTGTGGCAATTGCTGTGAAAAGCTGCATTTAATTACTTTTTTTTCCCTCAAGCATAAGAATTTTATTTTTTTTAAACAATAACAAATTCCACAAGTAGGCCTCAATTCATTTGTACTTATTTCATCTTTTCTTATACATACATGCATATATACACAAAACCTCTCTCCCTCCTACCTGTCTCATTTTCAGGCTAGGCTAACTTTTGTAAGAAAAATATTTAATAAAAGACTAACCCCTTTACAAAGACATGCACTTAACCTCCGTGTAACTGTCACTCAGTATAATCAAGCATAGCTGTGGGGGAGAGTCCTACATCCCCTTTAAATGTTTTTATTTATTCTATCAAATTGTTTCATTTATTGATTGACATAAAACACAGAAACATTCTCAGAAAGGGCTACTACCACCTGTTTGCCACTTTTCTATTTGCTCATGACCTGCTGAAGAAGAGAAACAGTAGGAAAAGAAGAAATAAGAATGTCTCTCCTCTCTTCTCCAAAGCCCCAGGAACTGGATCTCTTCATATAGCAGAGAAAAAAACAAACTACTAAGTTACATGCATCTGTGGGGAAATTTAAGTTGGCATATAATGACCATTTCTTCTGCCTGAAAGACTCTTCCCATTCTAGAGGCATTTTAATTATGGCAGTAAGGACTATGTCTGTCTGCCTGTCCTATCTAGCACCAGAGAATCTCTGTAAGTCCACCCTTCTACACCAAAGTGGAAAAATGAATCCATATTTTTCCTCTGTCCTTTCCACTGAAATTTATAAAAAGTACTGCTACCATGGAATTACTAAAATATAGGGCTAGACTCCTCATCTAGTAGAAAATATCTTCTGCAGCATAGTAATGTCCATAGCACCATGCTGAGCAACTCTTCCTTGCTGATAATTCCTCAAATAGGGTACGGTTACTTATTTCAATGTCTGCCATTGAATCCTCTTTCCCTGTTTCATCACTGTTTGGTGCCTGTGGCTTATTTGGATTATACGGTCAACAGTATGGCAAATGACCCTTAAGGAGGTTGTCTTCTGTTGAGAGTCAGGTCTACAAAAGAACGTGATTTCAGCTGAATGCTTCTCTGACTGAGCCAGTAAGGGACAGGGAGCTTTATTCCATTCAACAAAAATCTGAGTGGAAAGAAGGGTTTTTGTGACTTCCTTTCCAAGTCTACATAAATGAAGTCTTCACTTCCTCACATGGCATTTCTCAAAAGACGGGGTTATAGTACGTACCAGGTTGACTCAGGTAGAACTTCACCATCCAAAAATGACATTGCTTTTCCAGTAGGCCAGAGAAATCTGCTTCTGGAGTAATGCATAGCAAAAGAAGTCTCTTCATAGCACTTGTTTTACTAATGTTTTTTTCCACTTCTAGTAGCTCACTTTTTCTCTCCCCTCCACATTTTTCTTTCTCTAGGTCCTCACCCGTTCCTTTTCTGCGCATTTTTTTGGACTTCTGGTATAGATCGTCGCTTTAGGGAAACATCATGTGCCCTTTGAGCTGAATTCAATCTACACAGAAAGCCCCGTGAGGTTTATGCTGCAAATCTTACAGTTATACGAAGAAAGAAGTTTCTATAACTCACCTCCCCTTTCAGTCACCGTCATCACTGTTGGGGAATCCCAGTCCCAGCCTTTTCTGGCTGGCTGGGAAGGAAACTCCCAGGTCACAACCAGCTGAACCTCAGGACTGCAGCAGCCAGAACAGCTGCTTCAGGAAAGCAACAGGGACATTTCTGTTGCTAGTGAAGAATGCCGCATTTTGTCCTGTTTGTGAAAACAGTTCCTTTTTCATCCTGGTAGCTTTCTCGCCTATATAGCCTTCTCATTGCTTCAGTCCTTCCTTCTCTCCTGCATATTCCTCTCCCTTTGACAGCTTCTGAAAACCGTTCTGATTCTCAGGGTGTTTCTTTAAGGCCTCCTCAAATAACAGCCCCAACTCAAAACATTTTCCTTTTTTGTGTTTGGAAAAGACAGGATTTGGGTGTAAATCATGTGCAAGGCAAAGTGGTATCTACAGATAGCAGAACCAAGAGCAGATGAAGACAGGAAAATAGAGGAAAGTATTGCAACGGTCTTTTCACTAGTGCATATGCAGGGGAGGTACATAAGGAACTGCCACTTTCTTAATGTGCTTTCCACAGCTCTGTATATCCTTTGAAATTACGTTGTGCACAAAATTTGGACAGAGCAAACAGCTGGAAATACAGAGGTAACTTCATCCAGTATCAGAGGAGGCTACTACCGTACTCCAGGCCATGCACCTACAGCGTGCCAGTTTATGTGTCAATAACTGTTGGTTCCTGTTCACGTCCCACAGGTCTCTCAATATTCACTACGCAAGTGCATGCCAAGATCATGGGTTCAATCTCATTTCTGTGTGTGACCCAAAAGGAGACTAAAATAAGTTTTGGGCATATTTAAACCTTCAGCCTTTTCAAAAGCCAGGAAACCTTTTGTTACGTGACCACATTACCCTTGAATCTGGGCAGGGGGTGGAGAAAATCTGCCCTCTGAAGACCATGCTTGTGGGCTGACTCTTGAAATGGGCTCAGAGGGATGTGCTGAGTGGATATTTAGATCATTATCTAATGATGTATACCATATTATCTAATCATATATATTACTATGGAGATACAATGGTGCCTTAAACTATTTGTTGCTTTGTAGGAAACAAATCTGTACTTTTTTCCTGAAATGCACATCAGATCTATTCATTGGTTGCAGTAAACCAAGAGAGTCACTAGAGAAAAGCCAAATGAAGCTGCACTGAAGGTTTGAAACAGGAAGAGTCACCTTCTCCTGTCTGTGTGCAAATTCAGTGACTTGAACAAAAAATGCCTGCATGTATTTACCGTAGTTTTACAACCAAATGTAGCACTTGAACATGCAGATGCCCCATTTGACGTGTAAGTTAATGTGGACGGTTTTAGCTGAGCTCATCCTGAACACAAATTTTGCTTTTTCTGTACACTCTTCAGGTCATCTAGTAGATGGCAGTCACATATCTTGCATTTGCTGTAGCAGGGAACATTTCTTCATTTGCCAGCTTCAGAGAACACAGGTATTTTTTTTAAACGAACTATTTTGTTTTTTCTTCAAAAGGGAATCAGGGGTTTAGATATAATCAGTCACTTCTTAATTGATTTCAAATGTTGAGTTTCAACGTGACATGAATTGAACCACTGAACTGTACTTCAGCCACTACAGATTTTCCTTATAGTGCTATATTTTGTCACCCCTAAGGCTGTGGGATACAATGCTGATGTGATACCGCATGCCTGGCATAGTCATGTGCACTGGAAGGATACACGTTGTGCAGGTCATGTAAAGCAGAAGTTCCTATTTCCCTCGGAGACAGTGACATCTGGAAACCCTGCCTCTCACGGTACTGGGAGAAGGATCTCATCTGGGGAGAGCTGAGCAGCTGCAAGTGCCATTTCTGCATATTGTCTTTTTCGCAGCAAGGGAGCCCTCTCAAAGTCAAACAATTCACTTCACAGACTCCGGTGTGATTAATGTGAAGTAAAATAAATGCTATGTTGCAGATGTGCGGGTTCAAAAGCATTATTTTATTTCATGGCAGGCACAGCCTTCTCATTCCAAATATTTAATTAGATCCACCACCATAACATGGTGAACTGGGAGAGGAAATCAGAAAAATATAACACTTAAGTGAAAAGGGCAAAGAAATACCACACACCCTATTGAGGACTCTGTATCCTTCTGGAACCCACTGAACCAGCCTCAGATAACTCCCTTTGCTAGGTTTGAGTGGTAGTGGAGTAGATTTCCTTTTGACAAATCAGGTGCAAAGCAACTTGGCAACTGCAAGTAGCAGTTCAAGGAGTGAACAAAAGAAAGACAGAGTCATTACAGTCATCACTCGTGCAGAGAGAGGGGAGAAAGTGAAGGGAGTTTTATTGCTGTCATGTAGCGTTATCAATCACCGTGTGTCAGTAAAGACTCTTCTTTGTGCCAAATCCAAAAAGCTACTCAATGAAAAAAAAATCTACTTGCACTACGCACTTTCTGCTTCATCAGCCAAAGATGGCTGCACCCCCAGCAGTAGGACTCCTATACACCATGGAGAATCTTCACATCTTTAATTCCTCCACTGGTCTATTTTTTTGTATATGCGTATTTCTTTTCTGCAAAGTTGTCAAGATTTTGTCCAAGCTATCTGACACAAGCCAACCAACATTTGACTGGCTAAGCCTACTCCCCATTCAACTTATTCACCACTTTCTTGGACTGGGGAAATAGTTCTAATGGAATATGTAAAAAAGTAGTTTCATATTTCTTGTCTAAAATCTTCCAGAAGTCTTTTTACAAACCATGACAGAGAAAGGGAATAGCTGATGGAGATATTTTTCGCAGTTGGCTAACCACAATATATAAACACACAGTTATGATAAATATAAATTCCATTTTTTTTCCCAATTAAAATATGCATTACATAACACCCAGGGGACTGCTGTATTTTCACTATTTGCAGACTTTTAACTTTCCATTGTTTGTAATTTTTAAACTAGATGGTCTTGAAAGAGCCATGGGTCTTTGAATATGAATTTTCAGTGACTGTGTGACCGGTTAGAACTCAGAAACAAACAGAACGCTTTCTTGAAATGTCTTAGAATCGCAAAACTTCTTCCAAGAGGCTTCTAAAAAACCTTGGAGCAGATACAGTGTTAAATTTTCATGGTCTTAACCACATTTTCAAAAAATTTCTCTGAGTTTTGTTAATACAGAGCTTAGGAGAAGACAAAAGCTACTACTTCTTGCAACAAATTTCATCTTCTGAAAACAAGGAAATGCAATTCAGCTCCCCATCCTCTTCTTTTCTGCCTCTGGAGCACCCTCATGCACTGTACACCTTCTGCGTCCCTGTTCCCGAGCCCCCTGCTCTCTCACTATACTGGTGTCCCCTATACATTCATTCCAACCCAAGACAGCATCTGAGAAGCATCTGGAAGAGTTATGAAGTGCTCATTCTGCAGGATCTGTATGAGGGATCCCTTACCCACACAACCTGGTGACTTGCTGTGTTTTGTTCATACTCAGCTCTGTTGGTCAGGAAGTATGCCAGTATAATCCTAGCTCCTACGTCAGCGTTAATCTCCTTGGAAAGTGTTCCTAAAATAAAACTGGAATCTGTATATAGATTCTCAAGCACCTTGAAATAGTCTTTTGCATCCAAAAATACTGATGTCTGGGGTTACAGCTACACTATGAGATCTTTGTACGCTCCAAGCTTTCAGCTCTGGGTGCCCACAGAATTCGACACAGCATCAGGATGGGATCCATGCAAATTCTAGGCCCTTACTTATGACCTCCTGCATTCTCATTTTCTCATTTCCTTAGAAGAGGAATCCAGCCTGCAGACCAGAAAGCAGGCACAAGACATTTCAGTTATCGCCCACTCTGGATGACCCCTGGCTCAAGACACTGATGTAAACACTTTCTGTGCCGTCGTACATGCCCATGTGAAACTTCCCAGTGGACCCCCATTAGGCAGGAGGCAGGAACAGCACAGGCTCTCCAGAGTCCCCAGACTTGAATTTTAGCTTACCATCACTGAGAGCAGCAAGTCTCTTTGAGCCTCTCGGGCACTGAGTCAGTGCATGCATGGAACTCCTTTGCTGCTCAGCAGACACTAAGCCTCAGCATTCACATGATGCTTTTTCCGGCTCATTTTCCTGGCTAGCTTTGAGCTTCAAACTTAAACCTTGGGAAATTTGGTATGTGGTTCCTCTCCCACTACATGTTTGTCTAAAAGGCCATGGCTATTATGTGCTTGAGACATATCCCAGAGGTCTTGGTTCGTTGTTGGAAAAGTTGAGCCAAGGTACGAGCCTTAGTTGTACATACAAAGTGAAGGATCGAGTGGCTTTATGTGCTGCTCCATGGGTACAGGAGAGAGGCACTTTGACAGCTCAAGAAGCAAGCTCAGGAAGGGTGGGCTGGATGAGTGGTCAGTGAGGTGGATTGAGAACTGGCTGAATTGAATGGCAGAGCTCAGAGGGTTGTCATCAGTGGCACCGAATCTAGTTGGAGGCCTGTAACTAGTGGTGTCCCTCAGGGGTCAGTAGTAGGCCCAGTCTCGTTCTACTTCTTCATCAATGACCTGGATGAAGAGTTAGAGTGTACCCTCAGCCAGTTTGCTGATGACGCAAAACTGGGAGGAGTGGTGGATACACCAGAAGGCTGTGCTGCCATTCAGCGAGACTGGGACAGGCTGGAGAGTTGGGCAGAGAGGAACCTGATGAAATTCAACACGGGCAAGTGCAGGGTCCTGCACCTGGGGAGGATCAACCCAATGCACGAGTACAGGCTTGGGGTGGACCTGCTGGAGAGCAGCTCTGTGGAGAGGTACCTGGGAGTGCTGGTGGGTGACAAGTTGACCATGAGCCAGCAGTGTGCCCTGATTGCCAAGAAGGCTAATGGTCTCCTGGGGTGCATCAAGAGGAGTGTGGCCAGCAGGTCGAGGGAGGTTCTCTCTACGCTGCCCTAGTGAGGCCCCATCTGGAGTACTGTGTCCAGTTCTGGGCTCCCCACTTCAAGAAAGATGAGGAGGTACTGGAGAGAGTCCAGTGGAGGGCTACGAGGATGATGAGGGGACTTGAGCACCTATCCTACAAGGAAAGGCTGAGGGAGCTGGGCTTGTTCAGCCTGCACATGAGAAGACACAGAGGGGACCTAATAAATGCCAATAAATATCTGCAGGGTGGGTGTCAGGAGGACGGGGCCAGACTCTTTCCAGTGGTGGCCAGCGACAGGACAAGGGGCAACAGGCACAAACTGAAGCAGAGGAAGTTCCAGCTGAACATGAGGAAGAACTTCTTCTCTCTGAGGGTGACGGAGCACTGGAGCAGGCTGCTCAGAGGGGCTGTGACGTCTCCTTCTCTGGAGATATTCAAACCCCACCTGGATGAAGTCCTGTGCAGCCTGCTCTGGGTGACCCTGCTTTGGTAGGGGATTTGGACTAGATGACCCACAGAGGTCCCTTCCAACCTCTACCATTCTGTGATTCTGTGAAATTGATTGCTTAAATAACATTGAACCTGTGACACTCTAACCCTGCCTTGCAGCCTCAGGAGACCAAAAATTTTCCAAACAGTCAGGGTTATATGTGACTTATGGAGTATTTGGAAGAGACATCTTTGAAACAGTAAACCACTGTCAATCCCAACTATAACTCAGTCTTTATTCTGGCATTGTTTCTGTTTAATTCTGTGACATTTTTGAGTACAGAATGATTAAAAAGTGAGTATGGACATCAGAATTTGTTCCATAGACTATAATGCTGAGACATTGCATGCTGCCATGTCAAGTCCAGAAATGCATGTCTTCCTGGCAAGACTTCCCAGTCTGATGTATAGTTTGGTGACCTCTTCACACTCCCTTCCAAACGCAGCTGTAATGAGGAGTTACTTATGGCCTCCTGTTTAAGTTGAGGAGTTCTTTTCATGCCTGTCTCTAGGATACAATTTAACAGTTGCCATTTGAGATTCCTCAGGTCTCATGGGTGAAAGAACTAACACAAAAATCCTACGTGTTTGTGGTGCAAGAAGCACCAGGCATTTCCCCAACCGATTTTGCTCTTAGTTGCGCATTGTTACATAAATTGGATACAGAGAACTGACATGAAAATATGTCAGATGTGAAAAATTTTCCTGAAAACTATAAAGGATCAGGAACACTTTGTGAAAAGTTTTTTTATTATTCATGCCACTTCTCTGGAAGATCTAAGTTTTCCCTCAATACTCCTTTCTACTTCCAGAGGTTTATACAACAAGCATCACATTTTATCTTCATGTTGCCTGCATGAAACATGAACTGTATATCTACTGAGGTCTTTCTTTCATGCTTTACACTTCAGATGAGTGTACTGATGGCATTTCAGTTTGTATTGGTCGATAAAGTAAGTCCAAATTGATTTTTTAATCCGTACAGAATGAAAGGATTTTTTTCTTTGTTAAATCATACTTAACTTCAACACTTTGGACTAGTCAGAGATCTAGAGAGAAATTTCTTATTAGAATAATCACTCAACAGGTCATGGTTTGACTAGGAAAAATTCCTTGATCCTCTCTTCCTAAGAACATTCCTACACAGTGAGTGTCATCTTCTATTTCCTACTGACGTAAATCTCTTCTGTTTGCTTAATATTTGGTAGTGATACTTGTGGATTATCCCAAGGCATCCATTGACAACTGCTATATACATGATAGGAATGTTACAGGCAGTTCAGATAACAATGTGAAGGTTTTGTAATTGTCTTTATTAATTTTGAAGTTTTTCTCATGTTAATACTCTAAACTAAAATTTTCTGGTTTTGAGGCTGTCTCAAGAGCTCATTTTTTAGGAAGTTTCAGAAAAATTAGCTGGAAAGGTTGTTTCTGAGGTTGGAATAAGCTCATCTTACATTTGATATCCCCAACTCATATGTAAAAGTTGTTTAGAGGAAGCTTTGTGTCCTCATTTTTGGAATAAAATTTCAAAATTCCATGAAAAGGGGAAGTAGCCTGACTTGCAAGTGTCAGGAATGCAGTTTGGGAGTTCCTTTGAAGAGCAGATCAGGGGAGTCAGGAGTGTGGGAAAGCAGCGTTGATCAGGAGATAGAAGAACAACAGCAGATCTGAGGACAAGACAAGAGAGATGATGGCAGGAAGGACATCTTGTGATTGGTATCACACACAGGGGACAGATAAGGGCAGAGGGTTAGATAGGAGAAAGATGGAGGGGTATAGTGGCTAGAGAAGAAGAAATAATGTCCAAAAAAGAAACTGGTTTGGTAGGGAATATTTACAGCTACTTTTAGCACCTACATTGCAGAATTGAACTTTAAAATGTCCAAGTGCATCGTTCCCAAGAGGTATGTGTGAAACCTACAGAAGTAGCACCATCATTGTCCAAAGCCCGAGCTGTTACTCAGCCACTGTTTTTCCTCCTGTCTCTGCAATGTGTGGCAGAAGTCTGTACTGATGATCCAACCTGTGGATAAATGTGGTAAATGTGGTTTGACAGGAAGGAATTTCTGGGTGTTTTCAATGGGTCTTATATCACTTTGTGAACCTCTAAATAATGAGGCATGGCATAAGAGCTGGAATAATTTGTTCGTTACCTTACAAGCCGGACTGTCTCATGGGTTTGTTCTGCTGTTACAGAGTTTGGAAGGTCAGTGAGAAATCAACTCTCCTTCAGAATCTGTTTTTTATGAGGCCAACTTTGACTTAAACGTCCAGATCTATACCTGGATTTAGCACCTTCTACCTTCCCCTCTTTCTGAGTGGTGCACTTAATGTCCTCATTCATTCACTCTGGGATTTCAAGGACTCATTCTTCTTTGTCTTCATTGTCACTTTTCAGTATCTGCATTTTCCACATTCATTTTTTTGGCTACAGGCTGAAATGCGAGGCCAGGTAACAACTTGCTAGTCAAAAAAACAAATTAGAAACTCATAGACACTTTAAGCAGGAAAGGTCAAACAGACCTTGCAAAGGTTAGATGGTAGAACTTCAGGAAAAAAACAAATGTGTTCAGGCTTACCAGAAGAAAGTATGCATTATGACATCTCAGTCACTTACTGTCATGGTAACCTTTAAAGGCATGCTTTGTTCATTTTGGTCTTTCGTAAGCACCTCTGGGTCTTGTTCATTTTAGACTTGCTTTTACGAAAGGAGGAGTCATCCACTGGAAATGCCTGTGTCTCTGTGTTGACCACAGAAAGAGTCAAAGACTAGCTAAGACTTGTATAACCCGCTTCTGAGTTAAGTGAGAAAAATATATATTTTTATAGTTAGGGCAGCTCTCAACCCATCACAATTGGAATTTTCCAAATCTCACTTTCCTGCTTGACATTTTTTCTTCCTTAGCAAGCATAATTCCATTAGCTTTAAAACACTCCTTATGGATCTTCTCCTTTTCATCACAGAAATAAGGAAAAAAACAACTTTTTTTTTTTTATTTACCTGGGAAAGGATGCTCTTTGACATCTTTGTAAGTTGTCATGAAGTTGCAGAATGGACCTAAACAGGGAATGTCCATCAGACGACACCGTTCCACGATCCTGTGCCATGACCTGCTTGCCACTTTTTCAACGCACAGGCATACACCAAATCTGCTTTCTATCATGAAGGCAGATGACTAAATGCAGTTGTGAAATAGGTTGTCTATAAAGCAATCCAGTAAACATCAAAGCAGATCTCGGGCTGGCTTTGTGTTATGACAGCTCTTAAACACATTTCCTTTTGGCTGTGTGTTCCACTTTTCACAGAATTCTATGCTGCAGAAGTCCGAAGACGTTTTAATTATATCTGGGACTGAATTTCCAAGAAAATCAGCATTCTAACCAGGCCAAACCTCAGAAAAGAGCTTGCATTGTCTTTTTTCCAACAATAATCTGAGATCATTTTCTTTTGCTGTACCACTGCCTTTCTTCCATAGATCTGCCTTTTGGAAGCCACATGTCTAAGGCAGTTGGAAGCTACTGATTTTCCTGGCAGAACTGATCACTGCAGGCTTATATGATAAGGTCAGACTGTGTCGTACCAGGCATAGAAGTCACTATTGTATGTTTAAAAGAAAGAAGATAGCCACCCTCTTAACTGAGACAGTAGCAATGGTCAATGAAAAATTTGTATACCTATGGCTACACCACTGACATCATTAACTAGATGTCTTTCAAGCTTGTTTGAACTACGGTCCCTGTAAGCTTAATTGTTACTGTATCTCTGTGACTTGTTCTATCTGTCAATCCGCTGACGACCTCGTAGCAGTCTTTTAAGCGACACACAACAACAGAGACACATAACCCAAATTTACCCCTGTTCACACTGGGTTGATGCACACCTCTGAGGAGAAAGCAGGATGAAAAGGCAAGCTTACGCTTCAGCATCAAAAGCCAACTCTGTAAGAGCGACTTTGGCTACCTGGTGCAAATAACCTCATACTCTGGATACGTGCCACTCATCAGCTTCCTTCAGAAGGTGGTTTAAGAGACTGGAAACAGTATTTGGCTGAACACATGCTACGCTGTAGTCCTTAGATCCCTACAAGGAACCCCAAAACTAAAGAGACTGCACAATTTCCATTTACAGAGTGAAATCCACTCTTTCATAGCTGGTGTGTAGCTTTACTTTACAATGCAAGAGGCTGAAATAGTAATTCTAAACAAAGGTCAGGCAGTTAGTTTTTTATTCATTATTAAAAACTTGATTTCCAACAAACAAAGAACCTCAATCTAATTTTGGCACAAAAAATGTTCACGCAACTATTCATGCTCCAAACATTCCACTAATTTGCATATACTGGAAATGAATCTGAGAAAATCATAACAACAAGAGAGCACTGAGGAATTTAATAAAAGACACAAATCAGGACTGAGTTAACTATCCGTGATGGTGAAAAAAATATGCAACGTTTAAATATCTAATAAACTTTCACTGAATTTGAAAACACAAACTTTGGTTATTATGTTGAAAATGGCTTCTCATGACACGTAAGAATGTGGCCTCAAGGGGACTCACATGGGTATAACTTACTGAAAGTCATAGATACAGTTCTCAGACAAAGAAGTTGACGCAGTGAATATGCCTTATTGCCTCTTTTCTGTCTGTAGAGAAATGCATTACAGCTGATCAAGAACATTTCTCAAGATCAAACCTGAACAGGGCTATAGACTATCTACTAACATCTTCTTATCACAGCAATATTATGTAAGCCATATGGAAAACTGAAATTTTAAACTAAGTCTAAAAGCCTTTACAAGTAGCTACTCCAAAAAACCATCTTATTTTTTACCTAGGATCGAAAATTCAGTGGCAGAAACATCACTTTCCCTCCCAAGTTCTATGAAGAAATTGAAAAATAACCCCACATCAAAGCCTATATCTAAAAAATTATAGAATTACAGCTCCATAGACTTCTTCTCTAGCAACCAGTGACTATGAAGGCGTGTTGAGTTGATTAAAAATCAGAGGCCTAGTTATCAGTATCTTTTGAATGTGGGAGCCAATGGTATTTTAGTATGATTTTGGATGTCTGAAAGAATAAATAAAGGTAAAATAAAGATATACAGCCAGTTTTAGGTAAGAAGGTCTTCAATTCTGCTGGGACGCACGGGGTAGTAGTTGGGTACCTCCCTCTGCCGTCCTTGAGTACATCAAACTGTCACAGTAGTTCTGGAACCCAAAGGAACGGGAAACAACAGCTAATCTAAGAGAGTATGTGTATAATTTAACAAAAGTATTTATCAGAGTTACACTATTTATTTTGTAAGAAAAATATGGTTGACTTTTTCTATCCCAGCACTAGGAGAGCACTCAGTAAGAAATTTAATAGGGAAGCTAGTATGAAAATACGTTATTTTCTGATTTTCTATATGGGCATTTTCTTATTCAAGCCCATACGCTTACTCATATAGGAAGTTCCATTTCAGTCAGAGACAAGAATATCCATGGTACACAGAGCCATCGACACCTCCTCTTCCTAAGTGTAACAGGCGCAACAGTACATAATTAAAATGATTTAGATTTTCAGGGCATCTTCCACCTCAAAATACAAAAACACCCTGAGGTATGACTCATCTATGAAATAAACAGGTCCATGAGGGAAGTAAGAAATATGACAGACATAGTAGAAAAGAGTAGGTCTTACCAAACACTGGGAAGATTTTTAACAAAACAAGGGGTTTTTTTCCTAGTTTTCTTTCAGATTATAACATACAAATTCAGAAATGTTGTATGTTTTAGAATTTTTTCATTAGCTCAAGGGCAGAAATTTAACTTTCCTTGAGAGCAGGATCAAGAAAATTATGAAATGTTTTTCTGAGCAAAATTTAAACTCTTCTGCTGTCCTGTATATTAAGAGTTTGTCAGTTATTTTCCATAGAATTCTTTCTAACATAGATCCATCACAGATACAAAGCAGCTGTAAATAGAGCATAGTAAGTGTTGTAGTAATAACTGTAAGTGAAAGATCTTCACTGAGTGGGTGAAGAATTAGTAATGCAGAGAGGTCCTACAAGGGGCTTTTCTCAATGTAGCTACCTTCGGTAGTTGCACGTACCTGAAATGATATACTAAAACTGCTCAGGTTTCCAGATAACACAAAAATTTGAGGTGGTCTCCCTTAAGAACACATAGTTTAATTCAAAGAAATGTGAGAACGTAGCAAGTAGTGACTCTGCTAAGGATTTCTAAAGGGTGATGCTGTGATAATTAACTGAACAGCGCATCCAGCACGATGTTCGGATTATGGAAAAAGCACATAAACCTTGGACACACATACACAGGCAAATATTGAGTAGAACAGGAAAGGTATTTTTATCACTCATTTGACCGGAAAGCTATACCCATTTCTGGTGTTCATATTTCGAGAATACACATTGATTTTGAGCACCAGAAAAAAAAAATCAAAGAAGAAAAAATGAAGAAAATAAAAGGAGAAAGGAATGAAGGGTATTGAAAAAGAATGAGAACTTCTGAGGTGGAAAAACAGCCCACACTCTCAGACTCAGGCATGCTCAAAATATTCATCACCAGATAATCTCTGTACCAGGACTCTGAAGGAACTGGCACAGCAGGTGTGCTACCCAGTAGCAAGTAATTTGAGTGAATCTGTCTCACCTGGGACAATCTCACAGGAAATGGGGAAAAGTAATATAAATATATTTCATGCAGGAGAAGAGAAAGCAAATCAGACCTCAATAACGTGCAAAGTAGAGTAGATACTGAAACAAAGAACAACTGAAGATAGGGAGAAAAACTGGATAAAAGCAAGATGGATTTACCAGAAGAATTTATACTAAAGTAGACCTTGTAGAGAAGGAAAAAGCAAAATAGCTAATTTTGTCATTGTCAGCAAAACATTAAGCCCAGTGGCAAATGAAGAATTATTAGTTAAACCACGGGAAATAGAGAGTGCTAAAAGAGCTGGGTTTTGAATGAAGGGCTGTCCAGGTTGGCAGAGAAGTTGCTAGCAAGCTGCCTTGGGCAGAACATTGTCTGAAGGTTGTTATTGAGTTGGTTTCTATACGGTTTCTGGATGGAGTTTGATAAATATGCAAGGGATTAGACCTGTAAGCAGATAGCTAGACTTGAATCCAGATTTTTTATATCTTTTTAGCGACTGTTAAATCTGTTAAGGATTTGGGGATCGAAGAATGAGGAATAACAGTAAGCACAATTCAAACTAAGTGAAGAATTGCTTGTTTGCTTTTTTAGTTTTGAGAAAAACGTATTAAATGCAAATGAAAAGACAAATGAAAGGCACAACAATGGGTGTCTGATGAAAGGATTAACATGTAGTATATGATTAATCAAAACAGAGTAAAGCTACACATTTTCACCCAAGATGGGTCTGAAAATCAGCATCTTTGATCTAGGATAACACAGGTAGCTTCTAGGGATGCCGAAGGACACGTCTTTGAACAGTCAGACACTTATGCTTACACAAATGCATTACCAGAACACCATGCAAACCTCATCAACGTGTAGGCAATCCACCACCAGTGACACGGACGCGGGCATCCCCACCTCTGTGAAAGCATCCACCCGGCTGCAAAAATGCCACAACCATCAGCTTTACTTCTTCCCTTTTCCTGAATGTTGTGAGCCATGCAAATTACCATGCAAATTTAGGGTGCATTATGTGGTTAGTTGCGGGAAAAATGAGACAGTTTCAGGTCAGCAGAGCTTTTCTTGAAGCAGAACCAGCTTTGTTCTTGTGTGTTTTCCCAGAAGTGAATATACTCAAAACATAAAATAAATAACTAAATAAACACAAAACAATAATAAATATTAATGTCCCTCTTCACGTGAGGAATATCAGTTAGTTCCAGCACATCATTGCGAGCATTCAGGGAAAGGAAAATGAAGCAATGTTAAGAAAATAATATCGCTACGGAGAAATGCAGCCAATTGCTGTAAGGTAAGTAAACAAGCAAGAATCTTAATACCAGTAAACCATGTATACGTTGAATTGTATCACTCTTGATCAGCTTAAAATTTTTATTGCCAGAGAACATGGACAGAAATAGGAAGAGTATGTTTTGTAGGAAGGGGAACAAACTGCAGTTTCCTTACAGTCTTTTGACTGATGTGAAGCCATTTAGTTCTTGAATAGAACGAAATGTAGATCTAGCTTCAAACAACCAAGCAAATAAATAAATAAAAAGCTAATAACTCGCAAGAACTGGCAAGCCTGCAACAAACGTATGTGGAGATACTTTGTTTTGTTTCTGGTGTGTACAGTAATACATATTTTTCCCATTGCTCTAGTTTCCCCAGCATTTCATTATATGACGGCGACAAACTGAGGAGTCTCTGAGTATCCTCAGAGCAAATATCTGTCTGTCTGTTCACTTTTCGAGAGTATCAGAGAGAGCCACAGTGGAACAAGGAACGTAACAGCAAAAGTAATTTTCTTCACCTTTGAACTATTTCAGAGGGGTTTTTGAAATGATTTAATTCTATGCAGATGACGGCTTTCAGAGCCATTTCAGGGCAAAATGGATGCTTACAACCCTGAGTACTGTAAGACGCCCCACTTTTAAAAGGTCTGCTCAAGTATTCATTCGGGAGGTGACGGTGTGCTGAGCAGGGAGCTGAAATGCTGCTGTCTGACTCCTCCGACCATTCACAGCTAAGCAAGATGATTTGGATTTTAAATATTCATCAACGATGCAAGCAACGGCTATATGAGCACACCCAAGTAATTAACGTGCTAGGGGAAGCTGTGGTCTGTGTGTGGATGTTCTTACGAGGGGAAAAGAGGCACAACACATATCAGAAGAAAAAATAAAGGGAATTATTTGTTCAGCTTTAATCATCATAATCATTATCAGGCCACAGCTGAATGAGGCTCTTTCTCCCAGTTAGAGACCCGCAGCCAGCTGTAGCAGTTTCATGAATTACTTGCTTTCATCTCTTCACTGCATCCTCCGGGACCTGTGACTCCATCTGTGGGAGTTTTGAACGTGTGGAGAGATATCAAATCCCCAGGCTGTTCTCCAGGGCCTTTCAAAATCTTTGCAATCAATTTCAATTATTTTGAGTCTGTTTTTTTCTTGTCCTGCTGGGGCTTTCATCCATTTGGTTTCTCTTCCCAGTTGTGCCTCTTGATCTCTTCAGTCTCGGTGAACCCAGTGTTTCAGGAATGCACTGTACCTGGTGAGACCATGCTTTGCTGTTGGCCAGCCACCCTGCCGCACCGACAGAAAAATGGAAGAGAGGAGGAAGGGTGCAGATGCCCAGACCCTTGCTGGGAGGAGGCAAGAGTGGCAGAGACAGCACCCTTGGGCATGGCCAAGTGCAAAGCCCTGTATATGGGTTGAGGCATTCCCAAGCACAAATAAACACTGGGCAGAGAATGGGTTGAGGGCAGCCCTGAGGAGAAGGACTTGGGGGTGCTGGTGGATGAGAAGCTCAACATGACCCAGCAGTGTGTGCTGACAGCCCAGCAGGCCAACCATGCCCCGGGCTGCATCCCCAGAAGCGTGGGCACAGGGCAAGGGAGGGGATTCTGCCCCTCTGCCCCGCTCTGCTGGACCCCCCGGGAGTCCTGCATCCAGCTCTGGAGCCCTCAGCACAGGACAGAGCTGGAGCTGTGGGAGCGGGGCCAGAGGAGGCCCCAGCAATGATCCGAGGGCTGGAACCCTTCTGCTGGGAGGAAAGGCTGGGAGAGCTGGGGCTGTTCAGCCTGGGGAAGAGAAGACTGTGGGGAGACCTTAGAGCAGCTGCCAGTGCCTGGAGGGGCTGCGAGAGAGCTGGAGAGGGGCTTGTGACAATGGCATGGAGTGACAGGACAAGGGGTGATGGCTTTGAACTGAAAGAGGGGAGATTTGGGTTAGATATAAGGAAGAAATTCTTCACCATGAGGGCAGTGAGGCCCTGGCCCAGGTTGCCCAGAGAAGCTGTGGC
>Ga0065711_1002195_pt1 | contig 35789 bp, 32 predicted proteins | sample Hoacrofraction12_FD_59098 | JGI IMG/M metagenome (GOLD analysis project Ga0065711, IMG submission 59098) | Hoatzin crop microbial communities from Cojedes, Venezuela - Epithelial fraction 12 v2 (version 2) | ecosystem: Host-associated > Birds > Digestive system > Esophagus > Crop | place...
CCCCCCCCTTTATGGTAATTCATTTCAGTTCATCAGCAGTTTATTTCGCTGTGCTGCATCTTCATATTTGCTTCTCATTGAGTTTACTTTGGAATAGGTGCTTTCTAAAGGAGGAATCCCAAACCAAATGAATTCAGTGGAAAGTTCTCACTGATTCTATAGCGATAAGATTTTGCTGCAATTTCCTATATCCATCAACTCTCTGTATTACTGCTTAATTTATTTTAGATATATTCTTTCTAGTTATTTTCTTCCAATATTTCTCAGTATTCTCCATCCCATTGTATAATTTCTTTTCCTTCTTTACTGTTTACAGTTCTTTTCCTCTCTGCATTTCCAATCCATTTCATTATGTAAAAAGTCTTTGATGTTTTCATGATATAGTTACTGAAACTGTATTGACAAAAGTTTAGAGCAGCATGGATCACAAAAAATAACTGGTCTAATGGAAAAATATAATTAATGCACGACAGTGTCTCCTTCTGGATTGACAGCAGTAAGCCATATGTCAGCATACCTAGACGCATATGATTTTTTCATTAATGATCTGGAGGAAAATAGAATATATTTTAGGATTGGCATATGCTTTCTATTCAAAGACCAAAGAGATTAATACATGTATCAATGCTTTTTGGGGGATGTCACCCTCTACGTCAACGACCAGCTGGAGTGCATGGAGCTCCACCTGGGGATAGGTGAGGAGCCAAGCAAGAGCTTATCGGTCAGAATAAAGGCAGGACAGGGACTGGTGACATTGTAGTAGGGGTCTGCTACAGGCCACCTGACCAGGAAGACCGAGTGGACGAGGCCCTCTGTAGGCAGGTAGAAGCAGCCTCACGTTCACAAATCCTGGTCCTCATGGAGGAATTCAACCACCCCAATATCTGTCAACGGGACAGCACAGCCAGGCATAAGCAATCCAGGAGGTTCCTGGAATACGTTGATGATAACTTTCTTCTCCAAGTGATAGCAGAGCCCATGTGGAGAGCTGCTATGCTGGATCTTGTTCTCACCAACTAGGAGGGGCTGGTGGAGAATGTCAAGCTCAAGGACAGCCTTGGCTGTAGTGACCATGAAATGGTGGAGTTCAAGATCCTTAGGGCAGTGAGGAGGGTGCACAGCAAGCTCAGTACCCTGGACTTCAGGAGAGCAGACTTTGGCCTCTTCAGGGGTCTGCTTGGTAGAGTACCATGGGATAAAGTCCTGGAGGGAAGAAGGGCCCAAGAAAATTGGTTAAAAGGATCACCTCCTCCAAGCTCAGAAGCGATGCATCCCAGCATAGAGGCAAAAATGCCAGGAGGCCTGCAAGGATGAACAAGGAGCTCCTGGACAAAGTCAAGCACAAAAAGGAAGCCTACAGAGGGTGGAAGCAAGGACAGGTAGCCTGGGGAGAATGCAGAGAAATTTACTGAGCAGCCAGGGATCACATTAGGAAAGCTAAAGCCCCGTCAGAATTAAATCTGGCCAGGGACGTCAAGGGCAACAAGAAAATCTATAGTCATGTTAGTGATAAAAGGAAGACTAGGGAACATGTGGGCTCTCTCTGGAAAGAAACCTGGTTACCCGGGATATGGCGAAGGCTGAGGTACTCAACGACATTTTTGCCTCAGCCTTCACTGGCACACTGCCCAAGTCGCAGATGGCAAAGGCAGGGACTGGAGCAATTAAGAACCACCCACTGTAAGAGAAGATCAGGTTCGAGATGATCTAAACAACTTGAAGGTGCACATGTCCATGGGACCTGATGAAGTTCATCCACGGGTCCTGAGGGAACTGGCGGATGAAGTTGCTAAGCCACTATCTGTCATATATGAAAAGTCATGGCAGTCCGGTGAAGTTCCCACTGACTGGAAAAGGGGAAACATAACCCCCATTTTTAAAAAGGGTGAAAAGGAAGACTCAGGGAACTACAGGCCAGTCAGTTTCAGCTCTGTGCCCAGCAAGATCATGGAGCAGATCCTCCTGGAAACTATGCTAAGGCACATGGAAAATAAGTGGAGACCAGTGACGAGTGGTGTTCCTCAGGGGTCAGTACTGGGATCAGTGATGTTTAACATCTTTGTCAGAGACATGGACAGTGGGATTGAGTGTGTTCTCTGCAAGTTTGCCAACGACACCAAGGTGTGTGGTGCGGTCAACACGCTGGAGGGAAGGGATGCCATCCAGAGGGACCTTGACAGGCTTGAGAGGTGGGCCTGTATGAACTTCATAAAGTTGACGAAGGCCAAGTGCAAGGTCCTGCACCTGGGTTGGGGCAATGCCGAGCACAAATACAGGCTGGGCGGAGAATGGATTGAGATCAGCCCTGAGGAGAAGGACTTGGGGGTACTGGTTGACAAGAACCTCAATATGACCCGGCAGCAGCCCAGAAGGCCAACCGTATGCTGGGCTGCATGAAAAGAAGCGTGGCCAGCAGGCCAAGGGAGGTGACTCTGCCCCTCTACTCTGCTGTGGTGAGACCCCACCTGGAGTCCTGCGTTGAGCTCTGGAGCCCTCAGCACAGGAAAGACATGGAGCTGCCGGAGCGGGTCCAGACGAGGCCAGAAAAATGATCAGAGGGCTGAAGCAGCTCTCCTATGAGGAAAAGCTGAGAGAGTTGGGGCTATTCAGCCTGGAAAAGAGAATGCTACAGGGTGACCTTATAGCAGCCTTCCTGTAGCTGAAGGGACCTACAAGAAAGCTGGAGAGAGACTTTTGACAAGGGCATGTAGTGATAGGACAAGGGGTAATGGCTTCAAGCTGAAAGAGGGTAGGTTTAGATTAGATTTAAGGAAGAAATTCTTTGCTGTGAGGGTGGTGAGGCACTGGAACAGTTTGCCCAGAGAAGCTGTGTCTGCCCCCTCCCTCCCTGGCAATGTTAAAGGCCAGGTTGGAAGGGGCTTTGAGTAACCTGGTCTAGTGGAAGGTGTCCCTGCCCATGGCAGGGGGGTTGGAACCAGATGATATTTAAGGTCCCTTCCAACCCAAACTGTTCTATGATTCTATGATATGACATCAAATTTTAGTAAGCTGTTATTCATAGCTGAGGTAGTCACCAGATTTTGTGATGTAGCAACAATGGTGATATTTTGTATGTTCTTTATTAGGTGTCCGTAATCATGCTTTGCTGGTGACCCCTGTCTCTAAGCCAAGGCAAACCAGGCATTTTGGTTCATTATAGTATAATTGTAGGATTTCATTGTTTATTGCTGTAACCTGCATAATGGAGTCACCTTCAGATACTGTTGGGTTAGCCACTTTCCACAAATGTGGAGGGCATGAGTTGGGCTGGGGAATACTAACCCTTGTTTTAAATTCATATGTTATATATCCCACTGTAATATATATCCATATGTATCCATTTTGATCCAGTCTTCTAATCTGATTTGGTGGATACAACACCTCAGTAAAAACAGAAGCAATTACAAAGCATGCTGCAGCATACATCTCCCATAACTTCTTAAGAGCTGCATCTTATTCTCCTCTGGACCACCAGCTCCACAAACAAATTAGCCACCTCTTTGAGAAGAAAAGGCCAATGGCCTGAAGGAAAGTTTTATGGTTTAATGAAACAGTAAGAAAACAAACATTAAATTCTTAATGAAAGAAACGAAAATGAAAAGCACACAGTAGTCAGTACTTTATGATCCATGAATTCCTTTCTCTTGCCCTGCAGAAAGCATGTGTGTTCTGCAGTAGTCCGGCTGATCGTGTTGGCAAACTTTTCATTCAATATAATGGTGCAGGATCAGGGACTTGGGAAGGAAACTGGGAACAGAAGAAGGACACGAGACCTGCTGAGACATAAATCCAGCCTTCTGCCATCATGGAGCTGCACCATAAAATCACTTCCATAAACTTTTAAAACCTCCATCACTGATTGTCGGATTTCTTTGTCCTTGCAGCTCCCCTTGGCATGCTTTTCTAGTGACTCACCTTCTCTTTTTTTCCCCAAATTAATTCACAGCTGTAGATGCCGCTTTGTTCTTGAGCCAAAGTTGTTCTTTAGCTGCTATGGATCTCCTTTCTGCTGTGCATCCCTCTGACATACGTGGTGACAGCAGCTACACTCCCTCTGCCTTTCATTGTCAGCCGTAACAGCCACACTCTTCTAGTCATCTATTTGATGCTTTGGTCGTGCTAGTGACTTTGCCCTGTCCCCGTCCCAGAATTCCTACTTAGTATGAAGGCTGGAAAACCACATAAGGTAATACCAATGTTAGTGTCACTTTGGAAACCACCCCCAGCAAACAGTGGTGGTGACAGCAAGCGTGAAATGAACTACAATGTCTCACAAACACCAAACCAAACCCATTGACTACATATTGCTTTAGCTGACTTTTCGTGTTCAGCACTATTATTTCTGGGAAAACCCTGCCACACAGACATTGTGAACTACGTTGCTGCTGCACACTATGATTTGCGTAACACACCGTGTTGCTTTCCCAGCTAGCGAGAAGGCTGATTGTGGGCCACACCACTGACACAGGGCTCAGGATCTGATTTGAGTGGAAACTGAGTGGATGGCTCATTTCTGTGGTTACTGACTTCTGTATTTCAGTGTGTTCTGTTTTTCATCACTAAGGTCACCATTCTCTGCATTTTCATGATAATGATGATTCCTTTACCTATTGAGTTTGTGAGGTCTCCAAGGCAGAATCAGCTGCTTTCTGTGGGTAAATTCGTCACTGAACACAACAGGATAATGACAACTGAAGGCTTTCGGAGAGATTACTGTAATACAACTAATTGTCATTACAGGAGTGCTTTTAAAGTAGTAATCTTCAAATGATTTTATGTTTTTTCTACAAAAGTCACATGGTACCCAGGTAGGCTCGAGTCAAAGTATTTTGACCTTAGTACGTTTGAGCTAGGCCTTTATTGATGGAAATTTTCATGGAACACATTTTCTCATGGAAATTTAATTTTCTACATTTAAAGCTGTAATTCTTGCAGATGAACGGAGTGTGCTTGTTCATTGTGAAGATAACAATACAGCTAATGAATTGCATATGCCTGTGTAAACTCTAAACACACAAGCCTAACATGGAATATAAATCTAAATGTCTTGCACATGCTATGCAAATTCAAAAGTCTTCAATAGGGCCCTGTTTCACCCAGGAGCTGATTCCAGAAAAGTTTGAAAAAACAGTGGAATAACTTTAACATTATTAACCCACATAAAGACTCCTGAATATAGTACAAAATCACTCATGTTGATATTGGCTCCCCCCTGGAAAGAAAAAGAGATCAAAGTTTTTTTTTCCCCTGAAAATATTAGCCTTGAGTTTGTTTTCAGATCTTTAATGTAAAATTGCATTTACTTTCTATGTTTTCAAGACTGAGGCATTATTGTTACTCCAGTTCAGTAGGCTTTTTATAATAGTTCATGTACTCACATTTCTTTGGCTCCTTCTTCTGAATGGCAAGGAGATGATTTTCCCTACAGAAATGGAGGGTCTTTTCAAAGATGGAAATATCATAAAGAATTGCACCTTTATGATTATTCATAGATTTGTTTATAAGTTTAGAGCTCCATGAAGTATTCAGAAGTAATTTACCTGGTAAGCTAACACTGTGTTGGAATAAATTGCTGAATCCTGATGCTTTCTTCATTTTCTGTTCTAGGATATTGTATTTTTTAGTGCATTGTAATACTGGGTTACTCAAACCAGATGAGGATGCTGATTTCAAGAAGAGTAGGACTAAAGCAGGTTTTTTTTGAATAATACTACATATTGCCTGCTAATGTAACAAATTCAAAATAGTGCCTGTGTGTTCTTGTCAAAACAGAGAGAATAATACTGCATCATAATGGGATATATTTGTTTGTTATCTGCAGACAAAAACACGAAGTAACATTCTTTAACACATCTTGACTTTCTGCTTTAGATGTTTGTTCACCAGGGACCAGACTGACTGGGATTTTGTACAGCCTTGTACAGCTTTCGGAGATGTATTGGGGCTGACTAATATACTACAAGTCAGTGTACTGTTACACTCCCTAGACAGGCCCTTACATGAGGTGAAGGGATGTGAAAAAAAATCTTTTCCATTTCATTTTCTTTAACAAGACTTTCTACTTTCTCCACCTATTAGGAGCTGACAATACCTTTATCATAAGCTGCTAGTACTACAAAGATGAGGAAATGCGTTTGGAGCAGCCTGGATCCTGAGTAACACCAGCAATTCTGTTCACTCTGCTGAGAAGACATGCTGTAAGTTATCGTGGTTCCCCAGAGTCTTGAGAGAGAGCTGGAAAACCACCGGATGGTCCATTTTTTGCATGGCTTGAGAACTGAGGGGGAGCAGCTCTTTTCAACCTTGGGCTGCTTTTTTCTGCCTAGATGAACCAAAATATCCAACACGGAGGCAATAGCGGGAGCCAGGATGGCTTCTTTCTTTCCTTCAAAATTAAGACCCTCTCCTGCAGTCATGGCGTTAGAGGGGAGGTCTTGCCTGAGTGAGGAATGCGGCACAAAATGAGTTCCTTACGCCAGGATGCTAATTGCTGTTGAGAATTTATGAACAGTCTTCTTTAATGAAGTGATTTGTTGGTCCTAAGTAACTGCTTTATCTCATCAAGTCCACAGCACAGGAAATCTAATGTGAAGGTTTGGTCCCAGCACAATATGCTTGGCTTGAAGAAAAGAATCACACTTTGGAAAAAAGGAATAATGGGATGTTAAATTAGTAATGGCTTTGCAGCTTGTTTGCAGTTTGATCTTTCTATGCTGTAGAAATTATTTCAGTATTTAATTTCTGGGGCTTAATTCGTTCCTTTGCCCGGATTATTTTTTAAAGAATTTCTTCTGCTTGGAAGAGTTTGTTTCCTACAACAGAAGAATAATACAATAGATGGTTTGCATTTGGCTGCCAGAAGCCCCAGCTGTTGGTAGGAGGATATTCTAAACAAGTGTATAAATAATGTTAAGACTGACAAGCTTCCTTGAATCGCACTGAAAACATAGCTTACCTTTCCCTGGTCTCCAGTCCAGGAAAGCAATTATGTTTGTATTACCTTGACTTTTATAGGTCTGTTCACATATTCAAGAGATAGATAAATGCTCCTCTACTTGGCTGGATTGGAATCACACCGCTATATCTGTGTTGCTGTGGGCTGCAGCTCATGTAAACATGCTCAAACTATCTTTACATGAAGTCTCTTGAGTTTCGCTATTAATACAGACACGGGAATTTGGAGCTCAGCGTGTGGTACCAAGATGTGGCTAGCCTGCACTGAGCTCCATGCTGTGTTAGCCATGCATCTCAGCATTCAGCTAGCTACGTAAGGATGTGTTGGTAAAACCTGTAGTCATAACTTCCAGGTGGGCTCAGTGAGCTTGAAGTAAACAAGGATATGGTGTCGACACTCACTTTTGTACCGTGTTGTGGGGGTAACAGATGTTATTGGGCCGTTAGAAGGGTAGAGGAAGAGTTACACCCGCTGAGATGGTGCTGGTAAGTGTCTCTGTGCATTTGGCTCCCGTCTCAGACGTTCCTGAATTTCTCCACACTCAGTTGCATACCTGGACTTACAAAAGGGAAGCTAATGTGCAGAGAAATGAAATGATTTGCACAGGGTCAAGAATGGTAGAAATGAAGACCGAATACAAGTCTTTTGAAACCATGCCAGTACCTGAACCACAAGGCCACTGTTCCTTCGTAGCATATTTTCCTTTGACTCTAGCAGCTTTTGCAGCTGGCTGGCTTTGTACAGCAGATCCAAAGCTCGCTGAAGTCTGTGGGAGTCCACTTACTGATTTCCAGCGGGCTTTGGGTCAGTCCCATTCAGTGCTTTTTTTCTCTACGCCAGAAAGAATAGTTCTGCCTTTTAATGCTCCCTTTACCTGTCCCAGTTGTGTATGAGGGAAGCTGTACAGTTTGAGATTAGAGTTGTTTATTTTACCTTGTAAGGACCCCTGGCAACTGTTGGAAAACACTGATAGAAACTGAAGTTATTGCTCGCATCTCCTCACTGGAAATTTCTGCTCCTTCAGAGCACAGCTACATAAACAGCTGATTTGGCATTTAGCACAAGAGAAGGAACGGGAACGCCTGGCAGGGTGGTGGGAATGAGTTATTGGAGGTGATGGGGGAAGGGACAGAGCCTTGGAGCAGAGCTACTACAGTTGGAATAAGCTGTGCTGGATGCTGAATCCATCGGTTGTGTGGCTGCAGCCCCTTTGAAGAGATGGGAACTATCAGACGTGGGTGGAGAGGATTCTCTTCAACTGCTAATAAATTGTTACAATTAGTGTGATCACTGATCACCCAGTTAGTACTGAACAGCTGTATTAACAGATTTCCTTTAGTTCCCCATGGTCAGTATAATCCACTGCCATCTCCTCAGACTGCAAAAATGATGGGTAGGAATTCACTGCTTGTTTTACATTCCCATATTTCCCCATGTGAGCTAATACCCATTTTTCTTAGCAGACTTATCTCCACTCACAAAGAATTCAGTCCTGTTCTTTGAGAAATCAATGTCTGAGTTACCAGTGGCTTCTGTGGCAGGGTTTCATTAGGGTTTTTCTGTGAGGGAGGGAGAAAGCTGAACAGAGCTGAACACAAAGCTGATGTGCACCAAAACCTACCAAAACTTTAGTTATATTTCTGTTGACTGTATTTGTCTTTTGATCTTACCCAAAGACTGCTGAAACTGCCATTGAGATGAGGTAGTCTACTGTAACTGCAGTATAGTCATTATCTTTATTTAAAGTTATATACCTGGGTTGGAAACTAAAATGTGGTCCTGGCAGGTCCTCTGCTTCTTTTCTGGTACTGTTGAGGACCCCAGAGTCTGGATTCATCCTAGTTTGCACTAGATTCTTAGTTAATTGTTGAAGTTGGACACCTGATTCTTCTGTGGGCCTGGGAGCCCTCTCTAATCAGTGAAGAAAAAATAGTTACTTCCAGAAAGCAATTCAGAAATTGAAATGGGATGCAAGTACCTACAGTCTTCATGGTCCTGTAGCCGTTTCTACTGACTCTAGGGGGAGTTCAGTGTACATAAACTAATTTAAGCATTTTAGTGAAGAGCCTGAAGTTAGGTGAGATGGATTTGTGGGCTGGTAACTAGCGATTTCTCATGGACCTCACTAAATTTTCATGGAGCTGCTTAACTACAGATACGTTGTTTAATAAGGAAAAGAGAAACCTGTGGGAAAACAAAGAATATCAATAATCACACATACTTACATCTGGCAGTAAAGTTTTTTGGAAAGAAAATCAGTACAGCAGCTTGTTGCCTTTGAAACTTAATGCTATTAAAATGTTCAACATGAAGTTTCTATTTTTAAAATAGCAGTTGAAAGAAATATGCAAGATTAATAAGAAGCTAAATTGAAACCACGTTGGTTCATAGGTAATACGGACAAACAGTGAGTTAATGGGGAAGCATTCTTGGGGAGAGCTATGCATGAGCTCCAGTTCGGGCCACTGCTTGTTTGCTTTTTATTTTGTCTTTCTTAGAAAGCAGAAGGGGATAGAAATACCAGCCTGTTAAATCTTTTATTTCCTTTTTTAGACTGTTATTCAGTCAAGTTTATTAAGCTTTCTGAAACAGCAGCCTATGACAAGTGAAGACAACATCTGCCGCCCCAGTACATAGGGAGTCGCTAAAATGAACTGTTCTCCAGCAGAACTGGACAACAGGTCTGCCTGTGGAAAACCTTGAAGACAAACAAGAAGACGTGTAACAATGATGTAGAAAGTGGTGAAAAGAAGATATGAGTATTGAGCTATTTACCTGGAAGGGAGAAGCCATCTGACACAGGTGTCCAAGAGAGCTGTAGATCTCTGTCTCTGTTTGTTGCTGTTGGAGCAGATGCAGCTTACAATAGACAACTCTCGTCTAGTTAAAAAGCAGGAGAGAGGAGCTGCACCTCCAAGGAAGTGTTTACAAAAGCAGTTGCAGATAGAAGTTTGTTCAAGATGACCACAGACTCATGCTAATAACCATAATTGCCAGCCCAGAGGATTGGATGGACTCTAGTTCTTGAAGTTAGGTGAAAAAAAGGGAGTTTGAGCAGGGACATAGGATGTTGGTAGGTTGAACCCTGGAGAAGAACTTTGGTTTCACTGGCACTGTGACCATTTACACAATGTCAAGATCTGGCCCACGGACTGTAGTGGAGTTAGGATGACCCATGCCAGCAGCAGAGCTGTCCCATATGGCTTTTATTTTCTCCCAGATTATTATATTTTTCTTTTAAAGTTTAAAGGGAACTGGCTATGTGATAATGATAGAAGAATGAGCACTGGAGGACCTTGTTACCAGTCTGAAGGAGACTATGCAGATAGTTGTTCGGTTCATGAATTGTTAGCAGAAGCAGTGACTATTACCAGCAGGCACTGCATGGAGCTTCATATGGAATAACCTGCCATGAATAAACTGCACAGAACATCCAAGGTATATTTATGTAAGGGAGAAGTCTGTAAAATATTATAGTAATAAATGTATTTATGTACATTTATATGTGCGTTGTTACCTACACTAATACTCAAATGTGGGCTCTGTATTTCGTTATGAGTTTGAATCAAAATGTGTCTTTATGGGGTGAAATTAAATGTGGTATTAAGGCCTGATCAACAGCATGCTGAAGATAGCAGGGTGCTTTCCATTAGCTGTGGTTTATATTAGTGAAATGCCCCAAGATACTCACTGTGTTCAAAAAATCAGTTAAAGATGCTTCCTGCTTTGCACAGCTGTCATTGACACCATGGCATAAGGAATGGGCAGGGAGGAGCACTTGTCCATGCAGTGTGGGTGACAGACATGAGAAAAGAACTGAGAACTCATTGGAACAGAAGGACAAGATAAAGCCAGGGCAATTTCTGCTGCACCATAAATCAAAGCACTCTCAGTCAAATCCAGCGACAGCCTCAGCCTCCTTCCATGCCAATATGGCCTCTAGATATGCTTCACAAGACCAGGTTTCTGGCTCACTCCTCTGAGGATGTTTGATTTTCAGACACTTTGTGTCTCATAAAAAGCTTTGAATCTTAGTTTTGTGATCATGGTTTGTGTTTTATGAATCTTATTTCTTAGATGATGGAGATTAGTAAACAGGGATAGAGTTGGTGATGACAACCTTGGGGAGAGACGTGAATATGTGGGGAGGGATCTGCTAGTGTTTAATAACAAAATGCGATAATATTTCCAGCTTACTGTTATGATTGCTCTGCTTTTGTATATGAACAAGTTACGTAAGTTGCAAAGTGTCAATAACTTAACTCTGCAAAACATCCAGGTGAATGACAGGAATACAGGTACAAGCTGCCTGCTGATAGCGTTGGTAATTAAATATTTTTCTTCTAGTACAGTTGTTCAGTATTAAAGAAAAACGAACAAAATCCTCACAGTTTTGAATGCTAGAGGAAGAAAACCCAATTTTTTTCACATTGACCAGACGTCTCATTTTCATAGATGCTGACCTTCTATTTACTCAAACACTTTGGAATCTCAAAGTGGTTGTTTAGGTGCTATGCACTGTTGGTAGAATTGGGTGGAAACTAGAACTCTCTCTATTGAGATTCAAAATGAGTTTGCATACCTTATCAGGATATCAGGCACTCACTGAGTTTGCCGTGAGTTGCACACTCACTGTGCAGGGGATATTCTGAGAGGTTTCTCTTTGAGAGAGTCAAAACATTTTGATTCTGAAGTTTGAAAATACAACATTTGATGATAGTGATTTTACATTATCGTGTAGTATAATGGTGTCATACTGAATAGAGTAGAACAGTATGCACACATGGTATATATTAACATTTATTTTCATGTCATATACATATAAATTGAAGCAATGAAATACAGTGATAGGGTGAGAATAAAATGTATGAGTCATGATTAACTCAGAAAGTTAAAACATTTAGCTGAAGTCAGTTTCCGCAAAACATTTTGGTTTCAAAAAAGTGGTATTTATTGTGTAAAACTTCTGCATCAAACTGCTCCTAGCTTTCAACTGAGTTTCGTTATTATAAGTGAAACCAGTGATGCCCAACAATTTCCATTGTGGCAGCCTCTAATGTTGTTAAACTTTTACCATGCGTGCTGAAATCATACATGCTGAGGTCTGCTTCAGGCTGAATTTCTTTGGAAATGATCAGCAGAAATGCTTCAGCAGTTTGAGACTGAACACAGGGCAGAATACATTACTTTGCTTACAGTAAAATATGTTACAGCTGTTTCAGAGAAAAGCCTTGACACTGACTGGAAATCAGGACACTGGGATGGACTTTTTGTGTCCCAGGTGTCTGCCCTTGTTCAACCAAGGTGTGGACTTGTGCAGTGTTCACACGTTCTGTGTTAGAGCTCAGCAGCTGAACTCCGCTGGCTCAGGGAGGGTTTGGTGGAACCAGGGATGAATATTTGGGCTTTTATATCACTTTTACTGTTCAAATATGTAGGCAAAATTTGGAAGGAACAGTAGCTTCAGGTACCCTATGTTCTTGATTGATGTAATTAGTTAATTATTCCTTGTTACTGAGGAAAAAACAGCTGATCGCAGAAAAGCGAGTTAGTTACGTGGGACATCTGCCATTCTTTCTGTTCTGCCTTCAACCTCAAGTCCAAGTCAGGCTTGGTGAGATGCTGCTCTCCTTGTTGCCAAAGAGGAGCCAGTGGTGCCAGAGATCTAATCAGGTGGTGACACCAAGGACTAGCAAAAATATTTGTGAACATGGAAAAAAGTAGTTCTCCTGGCTCTCCCAGACAAATGGCTGGCCAGAAGTAAGGTTTCAGTTACAAGCAGAACTAAAGTATGTTTGCGTTAATGACAGACCCATCACCTGAAGCGCAGATACTCTAACAAGAATATATATGGTGGGATTATGTGCGTGTTGCTAATTCACTTGACATAGCTGCTTACTTGAGTTCAGTTAATTAAGACAGATGATCTCTGTTGACTGAGAAGTGGCACCACTGAACCCGAATTTCTGCTGGAAGTTTAAGAATGCCGTGTTTCCTGGGCTGCTGGGTGTCAGGAGTCACCTCAGTGCTGCTGGCTGGGGGCTGTATGGCAGGGGTGAGTGACGTGTGGCAGAGCATCAATGCTGATGCGGATCAGGGCATTTTTCAGACACCGCTGGTGGCCCAGAAGCTCTGGAAACCCTCAGGACCCATTTGTAGCTGATTTCTCAGCACTTTTGAATGACGGCACTGCCGCTCACCAGCTGTGGGTGCCCAGGGATCAGCCGCTCTGGGAGGAGAGCTGGGAGCTGCCCCCGCTGGGCAGAGCACCTTCCAGCCCGTTCCAGCCAGTTCCTGCGACCCCACCACAGGGCACAGCTGTATACTGTGTATATGCAGAATTAACAGAATTAATAATGTCTGAAGTACTTTTAGATAATTTCTTCAATTTTGGGGAAATTATTGTAATCTCCTGTTTCAGAAAGGTAATAATATTTTGTTGGTTTTATTTTTGTTCGTCACTCTTACCTTAACTGTGCTGGTCCGTATCAATAGGGAAGTACTTTATATCAGTTCATTTTTCTGAAACCAAATTTCTTCATAACGGCCTCCTTTGTGGGAATCCTGGTGCCATCCAAGCATGCACTCCTTTGTATAATTCTGCCTCCCAAAGGAAAGATGAGCTTAGCTCTCATTTATGTTTAGTCTGGTTCTGAGTTTGAATACATTGGGGCTAACTTTCTCCTTTTGACTCACATATTGTCACTTCTGCACAGGCTCTACATGTGGAGTGGAATGTAACCTGGTCGTCCAGGGCAGGCTGCTAATTACAGCTTTAATTTTATTGTGTTTCGGCAGAGACAGATATCCAAGCTTTTCTTGCTTGTAACTATGGATCTGAAGAAAGGCATGATAGCAGATAAGGTGCGCTGACAGACAGGATGGCCCCAAAGGCAAATTGCCCATCAGGTGAGTCAGACCTGCTATTGAGGAGCCATATGAAAGGATGACTATTACTATAACGATATATGTAGATAGATATAGCTATGTATCTACATACACATATCCTCATTAAATGCATGCACATATATGTATTTGTTTCTATGTGTTGTTAACAGAATCAGTTTGAAAAGGTGTTTGGAAAGAGAAGAAAAAGTGTGTTTTACATTATTGCTGTTTATACACTTGCTTATGTAACACACACTTCATTTCCTCTGGGGACTGCTTTAAGAAGTTACTGTGCAACCTAAAAGAAACCAACTGGAATCTAAATAGTTTCTTACAATGCCTACAGTTTTGCAATAAGCAAAAAAAAAATGCAGTTTGAGGCAACAGAAATTATCTATTATTTTACAAGAAACAATCTATTTAGTATACAGTAAGTAACTAAAAGCAAGGGTCTGTTCTTAGCTGGAAATACTGCAAAAATTATTTTAATTTTGAAAATGGGAAGCTGTGGTTTTGTTAGTTGCAAATTGTTGCAGCTCCATTGCTTTGAAAGGGAAACAAGTGATTTGTATCAGCTGAAGATCTGTCTTTGCATTGTTGATGTTTTATTCGGAGTTCTTGGATCACAGTGCATTAGAAAACACTATGGTGGGTTTACTATAAATATTTGGGTTCTGTAATGCATTGTTCCTTGAGTAATCCCATTGATTTCAGAGGCTTAAAAGCACTCGAGAGGACAGATTCCCCTGGAAAGTGGAAAAGCTGATCAACCTTGAAATACCGTTACTATGGTTATTACCACAGCCTGCTTTCCAGTACGGTGATGAACTTAGTTGCTACAGCGTCAGCTCTGTTCCTTGTCCCATGCACTATTGTTTGCCAATATTCTTGGGCCCAGTACAGCACCTCTTGAGACTGATAGGAGCCTTTCCACTGACTTCATCATATGTTGGGTGTTTAGGGATCTTGAACTAGATCGAATAGCAGCTGTTAATGTAGCCTGGCCTTCTTCCAGCTTTAGTTATTGCATGTGGTGCTCATGCAATCTGGTATATAATTTTCCCCCATTTCATAAAAGAGAATGGCTCAGAGCCATGCTATGCCACTTGGTATTTTTGTTTGTATATTGTCACCTTTGCATTCAAAGAAGATGAATCCAACAGCCGTCTAGTTGCTGACCCTTTCTATACCTGTTTATGTGTACAAAGGCTGCTGTTACATTTATGTAACTGACCAAAATGATTATGAAAGTTCAAAGCCATTTTCATGCTCTCTTAAAGTATTCATTTTTCAAAATTGGGACAGATATTTGGTGCTGATGGAAGAAAAACCACAAAATCTGAGACAATGGAAGGGTCCAGTTTTGGTGCTGAGGATGTTTCAGAAATGGAGCTGGTTGAAATATTTCTGATTTTAAGATGACGCAAGCCCTTTTTATTTATGTTTTGGACAAAGGGAAAAAAAAACCTGCAGAAAATATTTCAGTTAAGTACTTTGCACATTTCTCCACTTTGTTCAGTGTTGAAGAGCAGGAACATGGTCAATAACAAGCCTACCAGTGTAACAGGCACGTGAGTTTGGCATTGTAGATGCTGGGTGTGTTTTCTGCACTACTGACTGAAGAAGGCAAAAAGATGGATGTCCAAAGTTTGGTAGCATTCATCACACTAGGAGATTTCTCCCAGCTCCATTTCCACCAGCAGTTTGTCTGGTTTCTGCTTTTTTCCTCTTGTTATTTGAATGAAACAGGTGTTTCACGGAAAGATTGAGTGCTTACAGCTCTAATCTCTGTCTCTCACAAATGGATCTTTTGTACTGTCTGGTGGATTAATAGGGGGTTAGGTGCCTAAAAAAATAAACAGTGAGTGCAAACAGTGGGAAGGAAGGGGGAAGGAGCAAAGCTGCATGTGGTTGATGAGCAAGATGATGTCATTTATTTAGCAGAGGTGATACAGCNGTCAAGAGATACTACGAGAGGAAGGGCTCCTTTTAAGGAAATAGGGTAGTACACCACCGAGGACTAGTATACCACCAGGTGTGAAGCAAACCTCTGCATATCTNTTAGTGGCCAATGAAAAAAGTTCATTGGTTTTGAAGCCTTGGAGCTCAGGTGCAGTGAAAGAGAATAGGGGTTCATTGTTACGGCAAGGATCAGCACTCGCTTTTGTTCGTTCCCCTGCCTCCCTCCTCCTTTGGCACGACAATAATAATATCTTGTCACTCCTAAGACATGCTGGCGTAGATCTCATTCACTGATGGATGTTCAGTCAATGAATGTACTAAAATGGTTTGTTTCTGTTGATGTATGTCTTTGTAGACTCCTCTAATGGGAGTGTAAATAAATGAACCCTTCACCAGTGATTTCTTTCACTGTAGTCCAGTTTAACCCTTGAGTGCCTCCCTGCTAGGAGGCACTCCAAATACTTTACTGACTTATGTTACTATGGCTTTTGCCTTTTTCTTGAGTTTCACGTATTCTGTTTGCTGTCTGAGTGTGCAGGCAACTTCCTATATGTGAATGCAAGTATATTTTTCAAATCGGTATTCACTAAAACAAGATTGAGAAATTAAGATGCACAGTCAGGAAAGGTAAGGGCCTAACATCCACTGAGATAGCTGAAAAGATTTCTCATGATTTTCCTGGGAACTGTAGAGGTGATGACAAGCTCTTGAGATTCATTTCTTTTAAGCTGTGTGCGAGACCTGGTTTGTATGGGGTTGTGAATCATAGAACTGGAACATTTTTCTGTGGTTAGTTCTCACCAGTATGTAAACTCTACAGTGGTACTTGTCCTTAAGACACTGGAACTAAAAAACATCATCAGAAAATACCCAGAATAATTCTAATTACCCTTAATGATAAACCAAAATTGCTTTTACAGAGAAGATAGGTCCTAATGTATTTATTCTCAGGAGATTTTCTCAGCATAAGTGTATGGGAAGGAGAGTTTTGAAAGGAGATTAACATAGTTTTCACTACTTCCTTCTAGTCAGTGAAATGCTCATACTTGCACAGTTTACCTACTCCACTGGAAATGCCATCTTCTGTAATTGTGCATTTAAAGAACCATTTAATGACCACTGTCCAAACCCTATTCCTTCAAGCCTTCACTTTAAGAGGCTTCTTTTCCAGAGAAATTCATACACCAGCAGTAAAGAACTTCTGGTGAAGATGGAAATGGAAGGTAACAGGGCTAATGCTGTCAGTGTAATTTCAAATGTCATTTGGAAAAATTGCAAAACTGTTTGCAGTTTCCTCCCCATTTCCGTAATCAGGCAAATCAGTCATGGAATAGGATATGCTTGCACAGCAGAGATCAAGAATGGTGGAATATCACATGGCTACAGAAATGCTCACCAAGTGCAGACCACTCTCTGATATCATCCGTGTAACCTCATAACAACCCAGTAGATGTGTTGGGACAACATACTGTAGCATCATATATCCGGAGAAAAGACAATTAAAAACAGCCTTCTCCTGCTTCAGCCTCTTGTATGTAGGAGATGCAAATGCCAGTTTTTGTCATGAGACCAACTATTGACAGAGATCATCCCTTCCTGGAATGCTTTTCCTAATTCTTGTCTGGAGTTTTCAATGCAAATGTACTCACCGAGGGAGAAAATCCTCTTTTTAAAAAACGCTATTTATTTTTTAGCCTATATGCTTGCTGACCTTGCTAATAAAGTGCTATTTGAAAGCTGTATTCTAGAATGGGGTACTTTGTACCTCCACCCCTTTCTCCTATATATTTATTGTAGTGGAAACGTAAGAATTTTATTGAATGCATGGCTATGAGGACACTGGAACAGAGCATCCAGTATCTCCATATCATTCCTTTGTTATTTATGGTTGCAGGGTAGTAACATGCAGCACCAAATGTGAGTAAGAAGAAGGAGGGGTGCAAAAAAGAACTTCAAATGACTGTGATGAATAGTTGAAAGTGAACAGAGGGGCTTTTAAAACTCCTTTAAAGAAAGCCTAATGCTCTGCTTCCCTAAGCAGCAGGCTACTGATGATGGAAAAGTCACAGACATACCTGCAGAGATTTGGGAAGCTCTTGTTTCAGTAGGTATTTGTAGCAGCTGAAAAAAAATCTGTGCTCCTGCCAACTTGGTTGATGTGTCCGGCTTGCTTTTCTTCTTTGCATTTTGCTCCGTAAGGGCAATATGCAATGAACTGGACAGTGCTGACTTCCAAACTGTGTTTATTCTTAGTTAGCTACACCCACCAAGACTAGGCGCTCCTTGTGTCTGGTGCTTTACCATACAGTGTCAGGATGGGTATATTGTAAGAGATGTCGTACAGAGGGAATAATTTTGCTGGGAAAATAGCAAGCAGTGCTATCTTGAGGACTGCTGTCTCCTGGATTCATTTGTTTTCTGATGGTAGCATAAAATTCCAGGCTGTGAAAGCCCTGAATCTTGTTTGCCTTATTAAAACCAAGTGGTGACATTTTATCTGACAGGCACTACCCATACTTCCCTGATGGCAACCTTGAAATCCAACGTTAGTCTAAATTATGAATGAAGCACTTTCTGTCCTCCACCTGCATCACCCTGTTTTATAACAAGCTTTCTAAAATATTCTGAATTCAGACTAAAAAATGTTGGCTTTTCCAACCACCAAATTCCTTGATTCAGTTATTTTTTCCTTTTTTTTGGCAACATGTTTTGAAAAAACTCAACAAAATTTTTGACAGATGCAAAGGAATTTTTTAAGGAATCATTAATCTTTAAGTGAGTCTTTTGTTTGAGTACAGCCAAAATTGTTTAAAGTGGAATCAAACGGTAGCCTCTGTGTACTCCAGGCTCTGCAGGAGTATGTCTCTGAGGATGCAATGCACTGCAAGCGAATGGCAGAGTGCTGCTCCTCCACCTGCCCGCTGACACTGAGCCACCACTTCATGCTGGCCCCTTTCTCCCTCCTGCCACTTCCACTTCCTACCGTGGTGGGTATATGTGCTCCAGGGACCCAGGAGATGCACTGGGATGGCTGAATCCTGGAGGTGAGGGTGAGCTTGTTGTGCAGAAGTGGGGTCAGAGAGAGTCTGTGGGTATTAAAGGTGCATGGGCAGCAAGGCATGTAAAACATGGTGCGTCCAACTGGCCCGAGCATCAGTGCTGCCTTAACTGACGATATCTTTGGTTTATGCTGATTGCACGGGTAGGAAAATGCACTCGAAGAACTTTAGCTCTTCAGTTAAAACAGTTCTTGTGTGGGTGAACTAACTGGCTTAGCAGGCCACACCTTTTCAAACAGACATTTAGGAAATGGTAAAGCAAATAAGCCTGGTGATGCCAAAATCAGAGCAGTAGTTGATGAAGCCCTGATGGGGAGAACAGCCAAATAGTGTGAATGGAATGTCAGCAAGTACAGAAGTTAAAAATACACATCACAAACCCTGAAGACACTCTGGGGACTAAGAAGCTATATTGATACTAGACTTCAAAAGATCCAAATAAACAGCAGGATTTTCTCAATGCACAGAAGTACATACTTGTGATGTCAGAGGGATGTTATATCTGCACTGCAAATCTCAAGACAGATGCCTAAAAAACCAGTCCAGATAACTTGCTTCTTATTTAATTTACATTTATAATTGCTCTTATTTTATTTTCATTTATCTTAGAAACTTAGTTTTAGATTCGTACTGTGAATCCCAAATTTCCATTTTTTCTGGAGATAACATTACTCTAAAGCTTGTTTAGGGGAGAGTGCATGACTTGTGTAGTACTGAGCAGCGCTTCAGAGTGCTAGAATTCAGCTTGTGTCTATGCTAGATGACGGTGGACAAGTAAAGCAGGAATAACAACGTTGATTTGCTTTGTCAAATACTTTCAGATCCACCGATGAAAAATACCAGAGAAGACAGGTGTTAGTCTAAAGCCAGACTTTTCCTTGATGCTGCTCATTCTTAGTGTTAGAAGGACCAACATGTCTCTTCTCCCAGTGCAGGTGGCTTCCCAGTTCTCAAACCCCGAGCAGGCGGTGGCTTTATCTCTTTATTCCAAACAAATAATGACTGTAGATGGTATATACATACAGTGCCTGGATGGAAATTGCTGGAAATAGCTACAATTCTGGTATCTCCATCTGTGTTACTTATGCTGGGCTCCTGTTATAATGAGTAAGGAGGATTTCAGAGGATGATTGAAGTCACCCATTTTAGATGTCTGCTTTAGGATGAGGTTACTTTTGTCTTGAAGTATGTGTTCTCTCCAGCGCTCGCAAAGGGAGTTTACTGTGACTAGCTGGACCTTGCCATGGAGTCTTAACAAGAGCACCTAGTGTGTGTTTCACACTGCTGTTTCAGAAAATAACTGCCCTGGCTGGCAGTGAGCAGCGGCAGTTGACTTTCTACTGGTTAGGTGTGGTGAAAAACTGGGAATTGCTTTTGCAACTATACTTCAACTCACTTTGATTTGTCTAAGAGAAAAAGGAAAGATAGCAGGGTAGGGAGAAAGTTTTTTTTTTATTAGTGACCTACTTTGTCTAATGGAGAAGCTCAAATAGAAGCAAAGGTGTGAAAAATACAGACCATAAAAGAAAATTAAGTGTATCAATTTTTTAGCAGTAGAGAGAATCTGTGGAAAAATTTTCCGTGATATAAAATCTTTGAATCAGAGTTGTAGGCTGCATTAAATGATGAGTGTATTCTGCGTATAGATTAGATTGGTGAATTAAAACAGTACTCTCAGATGTAAAAAACCAAGCACTGCTCTAGAGGAATCTTAGAGCTTATTATTCTTACGACAAAGTGTATTTATGATAAATGCCAACCTCCTAATGTGGGAGGCCAAATTGCATGCATTTTTACGAGAGTGGCAGCTAGTTTCTGCAGGAAGAAGGACTTCACTCACGACAGTACAGTTTATGCATAGGTTGACATGAATTAAAATAGCAGCATCAGGATATTAGCAGTCTGCACATCTTCATGTAAAAGCTTGATTAACTCTTAGAATGCAAAACTCCTATGTTTTACACATGCTGTTTTGGCCGGACTAGGTTTCTCAACAGAAATACAGATAATGTAAGAAAAGACATAAAAACATAATGAGGTTTGAAGAAACAACAACAAAGCAGTGTCTAGATTCACCAACCAAAATCAGTAGCAAATGAGTAGTAACAGACATCCCCTGCTGTGCAAACGTTTAAAACACACATTGGGAGAGGCGTTTTACCCTCATGGATGGCTCTGACCACGTCAGTTTTTTCGCTGTGAAAGGAAACAGCCATGTCTAAGGGAGGAGGAGAAGACTATTTCTCTGCGTTTCATCACTTGCTATTTTAGAGAACACCGTAGTCCTCAGCATGAATAAAAATGCCCTTTACAGCCTCTTTGTATTTTTGATGCATCCAAACTATTTGTATGAGAACGAAGCTCAGATAGAAATACTGCTGAGCTTTTCCGTATGTATCCCACCTTGCAAATTCCCTTCGTTAATTTTCTCACCTCTGTACTTCAGTAGTATATGAGGGCTCTGTAGTGCTCTACAGCACTAAGTGAGCTTTGGCAGGGGAGCTGATTTTAGAGGTGGATTTGAGCTCTGTTGTAGAGAAGTCATTGGAGGGTGGTGCACTACAAAGTGGGACACTTGAAAGGTAGGTGCTGGGGAGAGGGAAAGTGCTACGTGAGCAAGAAGTGAGATTATAAATTAGAATTCAGCTCAGCACATTTGGAGCTACATTAATAGATTAGGGTTTTGTAAAAGAACACCCTCAAAGATTCAGAGTTGCAGCCAAAGAGGAGGGAAAACATAATGCTTTAGTACACTGTGATTTATGCACCAAATAAGTTTGGATTAGTTGCTACTGTGAAGCGGTTTTGGAAGGATTAATAACCCTTACCCAGCAGTTATTGTATGATGACCAGCTATAGATCTGCTTTGCGTGAAACAGGAAGTAGCCAAATCCTTTCTCTCTGGAGATGCCATTGTTTGACACCAGCCCGATTTGAATTCTGTTTTTTTTTCTGAGAGTGAGGCTATGGATTGCTCATGGTAACTTGGCCATTTCCAGTTTGCTCAGAAGATGTGTGCTGCCAGATGGGCCTGTCAAGGGATGGGACAACTGTGTGAAACCATGAACTCCCATTTGGTTGGCTTCCACAATTAGCAGCATACAGTTAATTTCTTGGAATGGTCACATTTGCCCGGAGATGGAATATAAAAAGTGTGAAAAGGCTGTAGGTTGCAAACACTTTGTTGTTACTTTTCATGTTCTGATTATTTCAGTCCTGAATGACTTTTAAGCTCATTTTTCCTACTTGTTATGGTTGTTTGAAGTGGAAAACTTTCCATTAAGGACAAAAAATCCTCTTCTAGTTGATGCTTTGCCCACTTGTATTTGTGCCAAAAACAGTATGACTTTAGATTTCTTCTGAGCGTATGTCAGCTGGTGACCCACCACACCTTCTCTTGTGTGGCCTATATAAACTGATGTTGACTGAAGCTTCAAAGAGTGACTTTCCTCCCTGTAGGACTCTACCTCACACTTATTTCCAATAAACTGCCATCCTCTCAATTTTCCACAGCAACAGTATAATTGAGCAGTAACCTCAGTGTACAAAAATCTGTGTAACAGATGAAAAAAACAGCATTAGACTAGAGGCAGCTGGAGTGCAGTCAGGAAGTGTAAAGGGCCCAGCTCCCATATAATCTTTTTTGTGAATATTTAGAATTAAAGAGGAAAAAACTGCTCAGCTGTTTGATGGAGGTGGAATTCTTATCAAACCAGGGAAGAGGGAGTGAGAGCTGTTTGCCTAAACAAATTGTTGTTGATCCAAAGAGTAAGGAAGGGAAGAGTTAGCCTTCCCTGTGAAGAGGTCTGGCAAGATCAGCCAACTGTGAACCCCCTGGGGTATTTCCATCTGGACAGTCAAATTTGTTTAGGCTGTTGAGGGAGAGGTACCAGAAGAGGCACTGTTCATAAGCCCCAAGGAGTGCTCTGGGTGGCAGAACAGACTGCTGGTATGCTATGAAGAGGTATCTTTGTTGCTGTCTTTGTTCTTTTAAATAAATGTTTAGCGTGTATTTGTTAAATTAACCTGAACTTATCCAGGTGATATTTACAGCAACTCTGCTGCTGCAAACTGGTTGCGCAAGATGTAGCTGATCTGCATAAGGCATCCTGGTGGACTGAACCACAAGACTGACGGACCTACAATCAGCATTTACTCTAAAGTCCATCCTTAGAAGTGTTCAAGGCTTCCCTTCACTGAGAGTGCACCAAGTAGGTTGTTGTGGCTGCTGAGAAGCCAGATGTGTGGAGCAGAAATGATACCTGCTCTTTTCAGCTTAGCTGAGCAGTCCTAGAGAGCCAAAGTAGTTCTTGAGCCAAGTCATATGTGTATGTCACAACTGCTGTTGCCCACAGAAGAAGTTCCAGGTGGCTCTTTCCCCTTTTCCAATGAGGGGGAATTGCCTGTTGGCTTCTAAGTGGGCCTTGGAATAAACTAGAATATCCACATGAAAATCAAGTGAGAATTGCCTTGGTTTAGGCTTACATTTTCCAAGTCTGTGTGGAAGTACTTGCAAAACTGATCAGCAGTTCTTTTCAAGATTAGGCTTTTGGCAGTACTGTTGTGAATAATGATGGTGGAACCAGAACCATAAAAGGCATTAAAATACTCTTCCTAAGTACACTTACCCCCATGCACGTCTATGGAATGTGATTTTGAAATGCCTCAGATTCACACTCACACAGAATCTGTCACTGTTCCCTGTGACCTTGATCAGGAGCATTTCTTTTAATGCCTGTTGTGCTTCCAGATAAGCAGAGCACCACCCATTGACCCAGGCAGGTCATTATCCTCTTCCTCTTTATCAGGAATCCTTCAGCCAATTAATCATGCACTGCTTTGCAATCTTGAGGCTCAATTATACCTGGATAAGTGTTGCTCAGCTGTTCCTCCTGCTACAGATGTGACATATCCTGAGATTAGCTCCGATTCACAGAAGGTCATGGATTCAGTATCAGGTGCTAAGAAAAGCTGGGCTGTCTGGGAGGGAAGTGACACCATCTTAGAAGCATTTTATCGCAAAGCAAGTGTAGATGTCTAAAAAATCCTGCTTGCCACCACCACATCACAGCAAGTCCTTTTCACTTACTGTTGCCTCTCATCCAGACACAATTTACCAGTTTTTTCTAGATGGAGATGTCAGCAGACTAATAAACTGTTAGTAGCACACCGATGACAGACAGTAGCTAGTTCTCCTTTGGGATAGTAGATATCTTAACTTTGAATCCCTGTGAGAAACTTGTTTTCTTCCTATTTTGTGAAAACCCATTTTACCCACATAGAATAGTTCATGTTTTTCTTTTAATTTTCTGATTGTTAGTAGTTGCTTGGAATACTCCATCATGGTCACATTGCACATGTGAAATAGTCTGATGGTATTTTTGATTGTTATAGAAATTCTGCATTAGGTTTTGGGGTTTTTTTCAGTGGCTGGGGCATGACACGCTTGTTTTTAGAGTGCCTGGGTCAGAGTATGTTTTGTGGCCCCCCAAAGTACTATGGGGCACCCACTGAAACTATGAGCAAGCTGTACCTAATCTTGGCAGTGTGATTCGATGTTTGTGAGGTTGTTCTTTTGTAATCATTTTGCTTGCAGTTGCACAGAAACACAAGCAAACATTTAGTAGAGATGTTTGCAATTCTATAAAATTATATTATCCTTTTAGAAAAAAATGGCCCTCCAATTTCTATAAGCAGACTTTGTTAAAAAAAAAATCTGAGTTTTTAATCTTTAAATATGGTTCTTACAGTTTTTATTTGTAAAAAAATCTTTTTTGAAGAAGATAAGCAGATGCTGAATATGTAATGTTTTACTATAGAAAACTCTTTACTATACAGAATAACTACCCCTTACCACTTTCAGACTTCAAATAAATTTTCTTAGAAACCCCTACAGAATGAAAGCAGTATTTGCATCGCAGCTGTGGATGGTGCCACCTAAGGTCAGTGAGCAGATAGGATCTGGCTCTGGACCATACCCCTGGCTGGGGGCTCTTTACACACTGGTGTGAATACAGAGAGAGAGACAGTGAAGTTAAATAGGGTTTGGAGCTGTGTATGAACAACTTGATTTAATTGGGGCTGAAGCAGCTGCAAGCAGACAGGAGGGCTGTGTGTTAGTTCACAGGGCTGAGCCTGCCAGTTTGAGAGCTGGAAAGCTTCTGTCTTAAAACACCCAGATGTTCTGCACCTCAGTTTCTGCAGACAGAGCCACTGTTGTTACTTCTCACATTGACATCTACATTTCCATTCTCCACTAGAGATGTTTGTGGGTTAGATATTGTACAGAAGCATAAGGAAGACAGCCTTTTTTTTGTAACAGGTTGTTGCTCTCCAGACAAGAGAAAAGTGAAATGTGTTGTCCAAGGTTAACAAAGCTAAGAAATAGCAGGACAAGGAGAAAAACACAAACTACACTGTGTGCCATGACACCATTCAGTGGGTATTGACGAATACATATAAACAGTTGTAATAGTATCATGGCTAGTGTTCTCACATGCAGACTAACATTACTGTTCTGCATTGCCTTTTACAGGCTTAAGTAAGGTTTAGAAAAGATTTAAGTGGGCTCATTTTGAATGCGCTTTATTACTCAGGTGCTCACATACAAGTTCTTACTGACTGCTGGATTCAGGCTGTGAAAGAATCCCACCACGCTAAGACATGGAAAAATTACTCTTGCTTCAGAGAGTGTGATGCAATCTAAGTATACGGCTAAATGAGTCTGATTTGATATATTTGTTGCTGAAGAAGTTATATTTACGTCTTGTTATAAAACTTCATTCCCATGTTCAAGATACAGAAAACGGAGACTGTGGAAAGATGTGAGTGCAGAGGGGATATTTCACTTGAAACTTGTTATATTTTATTTTATTTCTCAATGTTACTAGATAGTATTTGGGCTTGGCTGCTAGTTCAACAGCAAATACTGCAGATGTATTATTTTTTTAGGAAACAGTTATTTGAATTGCAGTACTTGTATTATTTTGGCTGTCAGGAAAGTTGTTGGGAAGCAAGCCAAACTGAACTCTTAATGAAAATAAATAGTTGCCTAATTGAGACACTTTATCTTAAAGGCCACCTCATTAAAAAGGTGTTCAACAGGGAAACTGGACACAAACACTGTTGTTGTTCTTCAGGAAAATATTTTGTGCTCTTCTGTAAAGGAAGAAAGTGCTACAGTCCGTGACGGTAATAAATTTAGAGCTCTCTGATGGCATTGCCAGGCGGTCTGTGGCTGAAGGGTAGTGCACAGTGGTGATGGACTAGAGGCTGAGGAACTGTACTGGGACTATGACTCCCAGGTATCCTCTGTTGCGTTGTGCTGTGTGGCTTGCCTTGCATTATGGGTTTTCAGTGCAGAACATGTTCCCAGCAAAGGCTGCAAGTGGTGTTTGATGCTGTGTTTTACTATTTAGTCTATGAGCTAGATGTCACCTTCCGTCATGCCTTCTCAACACAACAGCCGGACTTAGTTACGTGCCTCTTGCTCACCTTGTAGTGTGCGTGGCTTTAAAGCCTCACACAGAGAGGAGAATATAGACTGCTTTTGTTTCTGCACCTCAAAGCTCTCCAACCTTCCCCTCAGCCCTTGAAAAATAATGAAATGGGAACCTTAAACTCAAGCACATCTCCATAAAATCAAATAGAGGTTGTCTCATCCTAAAGATGAAAAAGGATTAGAACTGGAGGGAGCTGAAGTTATTTTGGTGTTTTATAAATAATCTTCCAATTTCCTATCACTTGCCCCTCCATCTCTTGTAGCGTTAGTGCTGGACTCTGCTACTCTTATTGGCAGACTTTCTGCTTTCTGTGCTGATCAGCCACAGGAGTGGAAAAGAAGCTGAAAAGATGAAAGGAGCTATAGACTCCTAGGCATAGGCATAGGAATTTGCTAGGGATGCAGGTAGAAGTGGACTGTGCAACTCAGTTGGGGGCAGCTAATTTGCCCAGTAGTCCCAACAGGAATCAGGCAGAGCTAGAAATAGAGCAGATACGACAGTTGGCTTCTTAGTATGAAGGTGAAGGAGGGCAAATATTTCTGTCCAATCAAATATTTTTGTTCTCACTGCTGTCCACTGACAGTTAGCTATTAGATCATTCGTTAAAGACAAGTGAGGCTGGCTGAGGAATTCACAAGTAGTGTGTATCTGTTACAGTGGTTGTCTAGTACAGCAGGAGTTCATGGATATTAATGCAAGAGCTCTCTTCTGGGCTTCTTTGTGGAAAGGACACCTATCCATAAGCAGGAGATATTCTTGGAAACCTTGAATAATAAAACGTTAAGCCTAGCTTTTACTGCTCTTCATTTTTCTACCCGTATACTCAACCTATTTGAAAGGGACCTCTGCTATGACCAAAAAGCACAAGAAATTTTCATCTGTGTATTCTGATCTGGATTAAAATTTGCCACATTCTTTCCAACACTGAAATATTTATAAACAATTCTTAGAAGTTAAAAATAAGACTTTCGACCTCTTTGGCTAAGAATTAAGTATTTGTCACATAATCTGAAAGAGATTATGTAGTTCTGCTTCTGTAGTGTTCGACCTCCAGTGCTGTATCTCTGCTGCTCTGCTGGGGTCTTGGCAAAATGAAAAAACACTGAATGAAGTTTATTTCCTTTATGGCCACAATGTATCAGCTCTGTCTAAAAGCATGTCCTTTTATTTTTATTTTATTACTGTGAGTTGTAAAAGCACTTCCTACTTGAAAAATGTGATATCTTTTTCTTGTCTTCAGTTTATTTCACTGGTTTTTAAATAGAATTTTACTTACAGTCTTGAGCATTGTGGTTCATTACTAAAGCTAAGTAATTTGCTTTACCATGTCTCAAATTGAAAGCTCAACATCACCAGCTACTTTTTGCAGGTACGGATATGGAGGCACAGAGTTATCAAGTAAGCTGCCCAGGATCACCCTATAGCTCAGCATTAAAGTCAGAAGTAAACCCCATGTTTTTCTGCTTAGTCCAAGAAGCATCACCTTTTTGGTAGACACTTAAAATTTAGTAGAATTATAAGATACATTGTTAGTGACTTTCTGGGTGAGCAGATTATTAATAACTGTGGTATCGGCCAGGGAAAATATTTGTGTTCAGACTGTCATTATCTAACAGGTGTGACCAGATGTGGTTTAGCACAGGCGCTTTACTAAGTTAGGAAAAGAAAGACAAACATTGTGATATCTGGTAAGTAATCATAAACTGCAATAAGGTGAAAATATTTCAGCCAAACATAGAAAAAATGGAGAGCCTGACCTTATAATGAGTTATAGTAGTAAAACACTACCGTGAGAGGAGATAGGGCCCTAAACATGGACTGCTATGGCCAGTTAAAGTCACTATGAATGTGTCTGTCTGTTTAAGGAATATTGAGTCCTGTAAGTGGTCCTGTAAGTATCTATACTGTCTTCTTCCATTAAATCTTCTTGTTCCTAGGTCCTTCTTCTCTTTCCATTCCCCCCCCCTAAGAAATTATGGAGTCTGTTGGTGGTGATTGTACTTTACCCTTCCCAAGTTCCTTGGTTCCAGATAGATGTGGTCAGGATTGCACGAGATTTTAGATTAAGGTCCTGTAAGCATGTAAGCACTGCTGTACACTTTTCTTCTCTAATTTATTACCTTGCAGCATCTGAATACAGAGGAAATTAGAGATTCAAATTTGTACTTCTCAAAGAAGGAAAAAAAAGGAGAGAAAGAAAAAAGAAAAAGAAAGGGGGAAGGATCCCACCAAAATTGCTTTGTGATTCCCTGTGGGGTCATGACCCCATCCCACTGAGACTGCTGTTCCAAAGTAGTAACTCGGTAGCTGGAGTTTTTTAAAGTGGTTGTTGATTGGCTTAGCTGTAAGAAAATCACATTTCCCTGAAAGTCTTAGGGATACTTTAAATGGGTGGATTATCCAGCTGCCTGATTAGAAGTATGGGTTATGTAAACACTGAGTGTTTAGATTTAGGCTTTTCAGTTGAAGTCCAGGCAGCTGTTTGCACTTAACTCCATCAAGAAGCCCAGTTAATCAAAGAGCAGAAAGGATTCTTTACCTTCTTAAACCTGTGTCCTTATTTCTGCTGTCCAGACTCTTTGGAGTTAGGCTTGCTGCAATGTAGAACAAGGTATTTTGAATGTTCTGCTGAGGAAACAGGAAAAAATGGATGGGGTTTCGGTTAGCGAGATGTTATGCCGTGTGGATATTTCCCCCTTTGCTGTGATGTAATAATTTCTCTGGTCAAAACTGCGTCAAGCCTCTCATCGCAACCAGTTTGTGCCTTTAAAGCTATGGATCATTGTGGTGATCTGTGTCGTCATCCAATCTTGTTTAATAGCTTCTCTGGTATTTGTGTATTTGAGGGATCAGCTTGCTTTCATAACCTCAGTGGACAAACAGTCTCTGAAATGAAGTCCTTTTCTGTTGGGCAGACCTCAGGCAGAGATGTGTCCACAACCAGGGATGTGAGACATCTTTCCACACTTCGAACTTTATGTCCATGTTGTGTAGTTGTCATAGTAGAAAAAAGTAGATGACTTTTCATGGCCTTGGTCTTGGTGCTTTTACACCACAAGGATCCTATGCCCTGCTCCTTCTGGTAGGTTTGGGGTTTTTTTTGGAGCAGCTCCAGCAAGTTCCATTGAGCACTAATATGCCCCGAGTTGTTTGCGTGTTGTGACATATGATATGTGCTACATTTGTGTCCTGAGATGCATGCTCCGAGAGAGAAACATTGGTGGAGGAGTAGGTGAGAGAAGGAAAGGATGCTCTGTGGAGCAGGGAGCTGTCAGTCAGTCCCTGAGGGAACAGAGGGGACTGGGGAGAGTCCCTACAGTCAGCGGGGCACAATTTTCTGCAGCTCATAGGGCTGTTGAAGCCAAGGAAGAGGAGACAGAGACAGGGAGTTAACAGTTATAACTCTCATATCAGAGGTTATATGTCCTTTCCTGCCATCTTCTACTCACCTTGAGTTTTCACTATAAAAAAAAATTAGTTGCTGCTAAGTCAGATTTTTTGAGTCTTACTTCAGGAGCTTCTTAGAACAGAAAGTCAGATCCACCTCAAAGCTCTGACTTGCTCAGGTTACTCTTCTACACCTGTACCATTTCCAACCATCAGGGCCTATGGACCCCCTTTACACCGGATTTATTTTAGGGAATTCTTGGCAGTGTGAATAGATAGCACAGCAAAGTAACTAGCTTAACACTTCAGGATCCAAGCAATGAAAGACCCTTTGTGTAGGTTCTCTGGAAAAAAAAAGAAAAGAAAGAAAAGAAAAAGAAACTTCTATAAAATTGGTTTTATTTTGCTATGTTCTGTTTTAACCCCTACCAATTTGGAAATTTCAGGAGAAAAAAAAACCAAACAAAACTTTTTGTGGAACAGCTTCTCTCAGTGGTTATCTCTTTATGTTCCACCTCTGGTTGTTGTAATTATGATTTTGCCTTTTAGTTACAAGTCACTAATATTAACTGTTCATTTCTATTTCTGACATTTTTCTTTGTTTTCTAAATCTAGAGATATCCAGAGGCAAAAAAAGAGCACTTTAACATGCATCTCTGACAGCATGTGTACTTGTGATTAGCTAAAAATATTTTTTGCTTACTTGATATCAGTAAGATATGCTTCTTTGTATGTATGCTTACAATTGTACTGTGTGCTACCTGAACAATATATAATACAGTACAAATTTGTAAAGAAGTAAACCAAGTTTAACTTTGACAAGAAAAACATTTTTATTTTGTTTTTTCTAAACTTGTCTTCTCCAAATCCTTAAAATTGCCAGCTATTAAATAGTTCTGACCATGACAGCACCGCCAGTGAACTCTCACGATGCTGTTAACACACAAGTGATACTACTTGCATGAAACAGTCCTGAAGGCATCAGGGGCCCAAGCTGTGGTCTTTTATGGCCAGAGAGGAAACACCCAGAGAACTGTGGTTAAATAGGATAGGCATTTCCCTATCAGTTTACTGGATAATAAATGCAAGACCCATAATTCCAGCTTGAATTATTAATCAGTGTCATACTGTAATTACAGAAAATATTTCTGAGAATGTTATTGCTAAATATTGATTTGCTTTTAATCTATAAGGCAAACCTTAAGTTATGTTTTATAATGTACATGGCTTTCCCTGTAATTAGATCTAACGGTTATGATGTTGTTAACTAAGAAAATGTGTGTCAAATAATCCTGAGGAAACCTTAACTGACATGGGGCTCACTCTGTCTTGTGTACTGTACGGCGCCTAGGGACAAATCTATTCCTGTAAGAATTAGAATAAAAACCACACAAATACTATGTGTATGGAGATACAATAAGCAGCAAAGGACTCCAGTGAAAAACTGTCCTGTCTGTGCTGACATTTAATAATGTCATGTAATATTAAGATATTGATCAATATCTGCAGACAATTTAAACTGATCAGATGGTCCTGACAGGAAGGTCAGAGAGCTGAATGACCTTTATGTGTTTTCCTTCCTTGTCTTCACATTGCTCTGAAGATACACTTTACATGTGCTGATCTCTAAGGTGGCAGTTGGCTATCAGGTTGTGGGCATATCGACTGAAATGATGTGAAGTTTTTGTTATTATTGCTCATATTGCTTATTATCAGAGAACCAGACATCTGGGTGGCGTATAATATTGTCACAATTTCTCACATTTTCACATGTATTTATACCTGTGCTTTTCTACTTGCCTCTTTTGTTTTGCAAGCCTCGCCTACGAAGAAGAGCAGGCAGTGTTTCAGATACCTCCTCTCAGGCGATCCTGTGCTATTTACTATTACCAGATGTGGAGGGCTCTGATGTCCCTTCTGTAAAGAATAAGGTAGTACTTCGGGTTTGGTTTTCTTATGGCATGCTATGCTAGAATAACATTATGAGGGTCCCCTGGTCTCCTGGGAAATGCTTACACCTTCTACCTGTGATTAACCCATCAGGCCACTTTATGTCACTATTGCTCCATGTTCAAATGTGGCTGAAGCAGCTTTTATTGAGCAGCAGGCCAGGATGCACATTCCAGTTTGTTGTAGATTTCAGAAGTTCAGTCTTCCAGAAGTAGGATCTCAGAATTGGCCTTGGATGGCTCCTTTTGGTGCGAATGTCCCTCTCAGTTGTGTACCAGCCAGGTGACTGCAGGAGATGCCTGGTCACTTGAGTTCCCTGGGTAATTATTTCCTTTTAGATTGTGCTGCTTTGTGACTTCAGCTGAAAGTAGATGGGCTGAGGCATGGTCTCTCCACCTCATCAATTCTCTCTTTTCCCTCCAACTTTTGGAACAGCTGGCTTAGCAGCCACCCAGTCGGGAATGGTAGCAAGCTAGTCCTCCCTCTCTGCAGTAGGGCTGTGGCCAATCAGTAAATGTCATGCTTGCCAAGATAAGGGTAATAAAATCTCATGCTTGAGGGCATAAGACAATCATTGCAGAAGTCAAGCTGAAATTCCTCCCCAAACATGCTACAGCATTACACAATTTCCTCAGCCAACAGTTGTCATGAGTTTTCCATAGTGTAGCTTCTCTTTACAAAGAAGGTCCCCTCAGACTGCCTCTTCCCCACTTTTCCGTGCCAGTTCTTCCTTATAGCTGTTCTGGGGCTTACTTGTGCAAAAAAGTAAAGTTGGAAAAGTTGGGGGGTGGGTGGAACCTCACCTTGATGCCGGTTGTGCTATCGCTGCTTGCTGGTATCTATATACTATTGATGTATGTGCTGGGTTTTTCTCCTTCCCTTTGGAGATGTGTTTACATTGAAGTAGTTTCTGCAAAACTCATACTGTTGTCATGTAGCTGCAAGGGTGGGAGTGTGAGTTTAAACCATCTGTGGGTGTCTTCACCTCCATGTGTTCTAGACTCTGCTTTATGTCCAGGCTTTGTGGAAAAGAAATGTGTGCCAGAGAGCAAGTCTAGAGGTTTAAATCACCAGCTGATATAAAAGGGCATCATTCCATTAACCTCAGTGAAATGACACTGGCCTGTGGCAGCTCAGGAGTCTCTGGGGTTGCGAGGGAAGCTGGAGAAAAGCAACTGTGAGGCATATTCATTCACTTGATGTAGCTTGTGAAGTAATGGGAAAATTTTCTTGAGCAACTTGAGTCTGGAAAGGGACTTGAGCGTCCACAGCCTTAGGCTGGGAGCATGGGCTCCCTGCATGTGCCCCAGGAGAGGCAAGTACCAGCATGCTGTGAGCTTTGAGCTGGGCAGTAGGAAGTACAAGCCTGGCCCTCTGCAAAATGCCTTCCTCCATGGGCATTCAGAGGCAGGAGCCTTCTCCTGGAAATAGACATTTTAGTGGCTTTTAGATAAAAGAAACAGATGTGAAATGGTGCTATCTTTTAGATGGTACTTTAGTGGTTGATATTCACTATTTTTCTAGTCCTGTGGTGTCAAGGCAGTATCTTCTTGTTCACACAACCTGTGTGGGAACCAGTATATGAGAGATTTCTGCAGATGCCTGAGATGTGAAGACACATCTGATGCAGCCTTGTCCTCAGAGGTGGACCTTGCAGGCAGTTTTGTCTCAGACCCGTGCCCTTGGTTACTGCGAGTCAGCATGTGCCCCAGGCTGGCCCTGTTAAGACACAAGACATCTGAGGTCTGGTGAATGCTGTGTTTGCACAGTGAATCAGATTCATCACAGAATTACTTAGCAGTGACAGTAAAAGAGAATCTATAATTATGATTCAGTGGGAAAATATACAGTGGTCAATAACCCACATAACTCTTACTTCTATTTGTGTGGTGCAGCAATATAGAGTTAGTGTCCTGAGTTCTATTATGAAATATCTACATATATTGGGTTTTCCCGGCACTGTTTGTTCAGTAATCTTAAGAGAACAGCTAATGTGAACTTTGGATTTTCTGCTTCAGAAAGGAGAGGTGCTGCCATTCCCCATCTACACTACAGACTGGAGTGGAAATGGCAATTGTTAAAGTCAAGTGGGGGTCCTCAACCCAGGAAAACTGATCTTTCAGTCTTAAATTTTATTGTGTTTTGGTTGCTGATTCACCTGTTACATCCATTGGCTTTTCTCAATTTTCAGGATAAGTACCTGTATCAATGGTAAAATTGTTCAGAATAATTAGATGAATATAATTAGAATTATGCAAAGATACTGCTTTGCACTCTGAATAGTTTGGTTATTGTCTTCTATCTGAACCAGAATCTCCTGCTGTGTTACACCCTTGGAGAGAAGCATTGGGCAGCTGGGGGCACCAGGGTCTTGCAGAGCCTGGCCCAGAGGGGAGAATGGGGATGCTAGGCAAATAAAGCAGAGCTGCTCTTCAGCCAGTGTTTTCAAACAGAAAGAGTTGAAATTTTTGGCCAGAATAGTCCTGTCAAAACTGAAAGCCAGTTCAACAGCCAACTGTTTTGCTAAAAGCTCCTCCTGCAAAAACTGAGTTGTATTGTCTTTGCTTCTGAGTGATGTTTAGAGGTAGCTGGAAAGATTACTTTCAAATGTGATTTTTGGTTGGTTTTTTTTTACACTACAAATATTTAATCCGTATATCCTCTAGCTTTGAAACATAGGCAGGGGATATACTCTCTCTGTATGTGTATTTATAAATATATAGCACAGGGAGCTCTTGATGGGACTCAGGACAAAAAGGAGGGTCTACCACCTATGGAAGAAAGGGCATGTGACTCAAGAGGAGTACAAGGGTCTTGTTAGGTCATGCAGAGAGGAAATTAGGAAGGCAAAAGCCCAGCTAGAACTCAGGCTGGCCACTGTTGTAAGGGACAACAAGAAATGTTTTTACAAATACATTAGCAACAAAAAGAGGGCCAAGGAGAAGCTCCATCCCTAAGTGGATGTGGGCAGGAATATTGCCAACAAGGATGAGGAAAAGGCTGAGATACTTAATGCCTTCTTTGTCTTAGTCTTTAGTAGTCAGACTGGTTATTCCCAGGGTACTCAGCCCCCAGTGCTGGAAAACAGAGAAGGATAGAAGAATAAACCTCCCATTATCCAGGAGGAAACAGTTAACGACCTGCTATGCCACCTGGACACTTACAAGTCTATGGGGCTGGATGGGATCCACCCAAGAGTGCTGAGGGAGCTGGTGGAGGAGCTGGCCAAGGCACTCTCCATCATTTATCAGCAGTCCCGGCTAACAGGGGAGGTCCCAGATGACTGTAACACCCATCTACAAGAAGGGCCGGAAGGAGGATCCCGGGATCTACAGGCCTGTCAGCCTGACCTCGGTGCCGGGGAAGATTGTGGAGTGGTTCATCCAGAGTGTGCTCACCGGGCATGTGAAGGGACAACCAGGGGATCAGGCCCATCCCGCATGGGTTCATGAAAGGCAGGTTCTCTTTAACCAACGTGATCTCCTCCTATGACCAGATGATCCACCTAGTGGATGAGGGAAAGTCTGTGGATGCTATCTACCTGGACTTTAGTAAGGCCTTTGACACTGTTCCCCCCACCATCCTCCTGGAGAAACTAGCTGGCCATGATTTGGATGGGTGTACTCTTTGCTGGATAAAGAACTGGCTGGACGGCCGAGCCCAGAGAGTGGTGATGAATGGAGTTAAATTCAGTTGGCAGCCGGTCATGAGTGGTGTCCCCCAGGGCTTAGTTTTGGGTCCGGTCTTGTTTAACACCTTTATCAATGATGTGGATGAGGGGAGTGAGTGCTCCCTCAGTAAGATGACACCAAGTTGGGTGGGAGTGTTGATCTGCTTGAGGGTAAGAAGACTCTGCAGAGGGATCTGGACAGACTGGACAGACTGGATCTACGGGCCGAGGCCAACTGTATGAGGTTCAACAAGGTGAAGTGCAAGGTTCTGCATATGGGTCACAATAACCCGATGCAGTGCCACAGGCCTGGGGAAGAGTGGCTGGAAAGCTGCCCAGCGGAAAAGGACCTTGGGGTGTTGGTTGACAGCTGGCTGAACATGAGCCAGCAGTGTGCCCAGGTGGCCAAGAAGGCC
>Ga0065711_1002196_pt1 | contig 35789 bp, 22 predicted proteins | sample Hoacrofraction12_FD_59098 | JGI IMG/M metagenome (GOLD analysis project Ga0065711, IMG submission 59098) | Hoatzin crop microbial communities from Cojedes, Venezuela - Epithelial fraction 12 v2 (version 2) | ecosystem: Host-associated > Birds > Digestive system > Esophagus > Crop | place...
TTTAGAGACAAGGATGTCGTGCAGAACAGTGTCAAATGCTTTGCCCAGGTCCAGACAGATGACATCAGTTGCTCTTCCCTTATCCACCAGTGCTGTAACCCCATCGTAGAAGGCCACCTAAATTTGTCAGGCATGATTCACCCTTAGTGAAGCCATGTTGGCTGTCACCGATCGCCTCCTTATTTTCCATGTGCCTTAGCATAATTTCCAGGAGGATATGCTCTATGATCTTGCCAGGCACAGGAGTGAGACTGACCGGCCTGTAGTTCCTCAGCTCTTCCTTTTTACCCTTTGCAAAAATGGGAGTTACGTTTCCTCTTATCCTGTCACTAGGAACTCCACCAGACTGCCACGACTTCTCAGATATGATGGACAGAGGCTTAGCGACTTCAACTTCCAGTTCCCTCATGACCTGCAGATGCACCTCCTCAGGTCCCATGGACTTGTGCACCTTCAGGTTGCTTAGATGGTATCGAACCTGATCTTCTCCTACAGTGGGCAGTTCTTCATTCTCCCAGGCCCTGCCTTTGCCTTCTGTGACTTGGGCCGTGTGGCTGGAGTACTTGCTGGTGAAGACTGAGGCAGAAAAGTCATTGAGTACCGCAGCCTCCTCCATATCCTGAGTAACCAGGTCTCCTGTTTCCTTCCAGAAAGGGCCCACATTTCCCCTAGTCTTCCTTTTATCACTGAAGTACCTATATAAGCTTTTCTTGTTGCCCTTAGTGTACGTGGCCAGATTTAATTCTATCAGGGCTTTAGCTTTCCTAACCTGATACCTGGCTGCTCAGACAATTTTTCTGTATTCTTCCCAGGCTACCTGTCCTTGCTTCCACCCTCTGCTGGCTTCCTTTTTGTGCCTGAGCTTGTGCAGGAGCAACTTGTTCACCCATGCAGGCCTCCTGGCATTTTTGCCTGACTTCCTGTTTGATGGGATGCATTGCTACTGAGCTTGGAGGAGGTGATCCCTGAATATTAACCACTTTTCTCGGGCCCCTCTTCCCTCCAGAGCTTCATCCCATGGTACTTTACCAAGCAGATCCCTGCAGAGGCCAAAGTCTGCTCTCCTGAACTCCAGGGTAGTGAGCTTGCTGTGCACTCTCCTCGCTGCCCTAAGGATCTTTAACTCCACCATTTCGTGGTCATTGCAGCCACGGCTGCCCTTGACCTTTACATTCCCCATTAGCCCCTCCTTGTTGATGAGGACAAGGTCCAGCATAACACCTCTCATCGTGGTGATCTCCCCTATCACTTGGAGGAGGAAGTCATCACCAATGCATTCCCGGAACCTCCTGGAATACATATTTTAGTTGTTTTCAATTGAGCCCATAAGTCCTCTTTGTCAGTTTGTTCAGTATGTCAGATGCAAAAGTGTTATTTTTCTGTTTGGAATTATTATTGAGTTCTATGTTTGATAATCAGCAAGAAATAAGATCAAATGAATAGGAAACTTCAGAAGTATATAAAAGTCTCTCAACTGACTGAGTTAAACAAGGTTTGTGCAGTGGTTTTGTGTGAACAGTACTGTGAAGGAGTCGAGGAATATTCGGAATATGGTCCTCCACAGAACAGAGCACAAGTAATAATGAGTCAGCCAATCCAAACAGGAACTTCTGAAGCTAATCTAAATGCTACTCAAAGACAGCCTTGTTTCTTTATAATTATGTAAATCTGTGTCTTTACTAATCTGCAAAAATTTTGTTCCCTGTTTTCCACTTAATAAAAATAAAGCAAAACTCACCACTTTTTGTTTGTTAGTTTTCACTTTAACTCAGCTTGAATTACTGTGGTTTTTTAAAGTTAACTAATAGCTGATGAAGGGGATTTTAAGAAGTAATTTATTGGGACAATCAAGCAGGACCCCAACTCCTACATACTCTTTAAATTCCTGAGGATTTAGAAGATAAAGTGGGTATGTTTTCACATAAGCTATTCAGGCCTGTTTGAAAGTCTAAGAATAAGAAGAGATGTATTCTGAAGAAACAGCTAAACAAGGAAAGCTCTCTGACAGCACAATTGGGGAGCATACCTGAACATTTCTAAGAATTCTTAAAGTCTGTATGACTGTTCTTTTTGGAAGTGAAATACCTGATTACACACAGAACATAAGGTAGGGTTAAAGCTCAAAATATCATCTAGTCTGTCTTCACAAGGTGTGTTTATTCTTAAAACATTCCTGATTGATATTGTTCAATACATCCTTAATAACATTCAGGAAGTGAGGAACCTTAGTTCAGTAACCTTTTCAGATCAACCTAGGTTTTAGACCTCTACCTCTTTGTTTAAAACATTTTAAAAGTACTAGCGTGTTTGAGATTCCGGAACAGGTTGTCCAGAGAAGTTGTGGCTTCCCCCTCCCTGGAAGTGTTCAAGGTCAGGTTGGATGGAGCTCTGAGCAACCTGGTCTAGTGGAAGATGTCCCTGCTCATGGCAGGGGTGTTGGAATTAGATGATCTTTGAGGTCCCGTCCAACCCTTACCATTCTGTGATTCTATGCTTCTATGTCAGGAAGAGAACACGAGAATTAAAATATTTTTCTAATAAATGCAGGCCTTCCTATAGGAAAATTAATCTTTCTTCACATTTCCCTCACCTCCCCCCCAATATTCCCTTACCACTAGCATGTAGGACAGAAGTGACACTGTTTAGTCCTATCAACAGACTAGAATTTTGAGCATGCAAAACTTCATTTGTTCAGGGAAGTGTCATGATCAAAACAAAAGCCTCCCAAGGTAGGGGTTTCAAGAACCATACTCTTGGATTTAGGATTCTGAATTTACCTATGGGGACACTGGAGTATTCCTTAATTTTGATCCCCCCATACACCTCTGAGCATGAGGGGTATTGAGATCTGCCAAACCAGGGAGGCATCCAGTTGTCCTGGCTGACACAATCAGACCACTGTGTGCAGATGGTGCAGAATATGCTGCAATGAACCATTAACTGTAGCTTACCTCTATGGCTAGGCAATACAGATATTTTATTCTTCCTGTTCCTATGCTCTTCTCCTGAAATTGAGATTTCATTGTTAAATTAGTACATTTACTAAGTAGTATAAAATAATCAGGCATTCAAACAAAACATAGGGCAAAGGCATGCCAAGTTTATAAAAGTTTCCTTTCTTCCAGTAAACATGTTGGTTTCCTGCCAAAGAATTAAAAGTCATCTTCTCAGGAGAGCAAAGAAAAAAATATCTTCCTCTAGGCTTTTTACTTGTCAGAGGAAAGCCTGGAAATATACAGCTTCATAGCTCACTGCTGCTAACACTGAAGTTACCATCTCTGAAACACCATCAACAGGAAGAGTAAGAGATCACAGACTGCACAAATAAATATAGTAATATATCCTGCATTTTCTTGATAGGTGTGTATTTCTCTTAAAAACAAGGGTTTTTATCTCTGTGAACTTCTGTGTTGGTAGCCAGAAGAAAAGCCAAGATGCTCTGATATATTGAGTACAGAAAGGAAACATTCAGTTGTCTTCGAGAAGTCTGCAGCCTCTGAGCCCTGCCACCTCAAGAAACTGATCTATGTCATTACCAATGTGCTATCACTCTATACAAGTCTTATTAGAAATGTACTTTGAGACTGCTTTCTTAAAATCCACAATGGCAAAGAAAGACTCACACATGCTATCTAATATATCATTTGTCTTTCATTCATATGACTATTAATTACACTTAATGACCAAATTTATTAGTCACTTTTTAGAAAGCAGACAGTTTGAAAAAAGCACAAGTCTTACATCATTAGTAATGCTGACAGCTCCTCTTATTGCAGCACATATTTTGTTATGCTGGCTGTATCTTTAAAGCACTACTCCAAGAATGAATGTATTTCACAAAATCTTAATTTTCATACTTTTTGCAGAAATCACATTCTAATGCTACATTTATAGAAAGGAAAGAAAAACCCCAAACAAATCCAAAAAAATCCAAAAAAACCCAAACTTGAAAATACTATCCAATTACTTAGAGATTCAGAAACCAAGTGAATAGAGATTTTTAGGATCTAATTCAAGGTTTCAAATGCTTGAAACGGTGGGAATGTGCAATTGTGTTAATCTAGTTTAGCCCACAACATGACTAGCTTCTGTATACTCAAGTGAAACCTAAAAAATAAATCACTGTCTCACACCAGGAATGAGTTCTTCCTTGAAACAGTTTAACATGTCTTTTTCTGACATGTTTAATTACTGAAATATTTTGCCACTATGTCCCTAGAATCAACAGTGGTTTTTGCACAAGTTCTCCCAAAAAACATAGTTTATCATAGCTTAGTTTTCAGCAGTGACTTCATTCTTATTAGTCTGAGTAAGTTTCATTAAATCAATTGACTTCGCTGGAATCACTCACAGTAGTTAATGTTTGCAGCATTGCAAGAATTAGCTGCACTGAAAGACTTGAGAACAACACAACTATTTCTGCCTACAGTGAATAAACTTGTGAGCTATTTGATTTACGATGCACAAATCCAAACAATCAGCTGAAAAGATATAATTCAATAGCTTTTATAATGACAGTCCATACACATAAAGAATATCAAGATTGATATTTTCTGAGCTTTTCTAAATAAAGTAGTAAGTGTATTTGTAATATTTTCTAATCTTAAAAAAAATGTATCAACTAAGCAGATACATTTCTACCCAGATCCATTACTTACAAGCATGAATGATAGCCTTGTGTTTGTGACCCTGTCATAGAAATCCTTCCTATCTGTACTCTATTTCAGACTACTCCTGTGACCCTAGGCAAATGGCTTGATTTCCTCAGGCCCCAGTTTCCTGTCCTGAAATCCTGCCCACATGCAAAATGTAATTGGCTTCTGTAAGAATTTTGCTGGGTTTGGATAACTTGAAAATAGCGCAACAGCAACATAACACAGCAGCTCAAACTCTACATACACAAGTGGATTTTTAAGAGGTCTAAGAAGTTGGTAGTTAAAGCATAATAAATCATCATAAATAATATAATAAAAGACATTTACAGGCACTAAGCCCTGTCTACTCAAGTTTTGCCTCAGCTATTTTTTGAGAAAACAAACTTGACATCATTTTCTTAAATTATCTTTTCATTATGTGGATAAATTTACTAACATTTGGGGCACACATTGTGTTCCAGTATGAAGCAGGAAAGAAAACTACAGAAGTGTAAGCACCTTCACAGATAAGAAGCCAACTTCTCTAAATAGATTTTCTTTCAGGGTTTAATTTTAGGCACCATAAATCCAAGCTTCAGATTTTCCATCAAAACTCACAACTTGGACATATTATTTGAGCATGTGGTTTTAAACACAATATTGACATCACTGCCACGGGGTGAGTCAAACTGTGACACAGTCCAAAGTGGTCTGTCTTCCATGAGAACTAATGGGAGACAATCAACCAAAATTCAGAAAACCCCACCTCTGATTCTTCATCAGAGAAATATCCTTGGCAATAATCAGTTTCTAAAGAATTACCATCCCAACTTGGTAACAATACCCCTGCCATCTGCTGCTTTTATTTCAAAGGACCTGTGAGTGCCCTCAGTAGGAAATCACCTTTCTTTGTCTGCTAATACTGTTTTATCTGCTCGGTATGTCCCTTTATGTCTCCTTTTTCTTGTATGACTAATTTATGATCTATGTCCTTCTTGGGCAGCACCAGCCTCATTAAAACTGACTCCTGTTGCCTTGGCTGAGTGTGGCTTCAATGGGAAAGCAACACCTGAGTGCACTGGTTGACCTGAAACTTACTCTTCAACTCCAGCCCAATCAGCTGTCAGATTTCTATCAAAAAGGAGGCACAACGTAAGAAGGGAAAGCTCTATCTACACTACTTAATTAGATATGTTTTAATAAAGACATGACCTACTGTCTCTCTTCCCACCTGCAAGCACTATAATTAAAGTTTCTCTAACAGAACAGTAAGGTATTTTTATTCTCTCGCCATTTTTAAAAATGTAATACAATTCTGCAGGAACTTGAGAAGTAAAAAATGAAAATCTGTCAACCCTAATACTTACTATGAAAAATCTGTATTTTTCTTGTGAATGCACAATTAAGGATTTAAATCAGTAGACAAAAAACCAAACAAATATAGGTAGCAACTATTCTAGAAGTTCTGTGTAGCATCTTGGCCTTTTTACTTTAGTCAGTAGGAAAATTTGTGGTGTAGAACCACTGAAAATGAACATGCTTTTGTTTATTTACCCATATATGGGTACTCAAGGTTCTTAGCATCAAAACTATCTGAACTTCCACAAGTTCTAAATACCTAATGCTTCTTACTTACATCAATACATGTGTAAGAAAGACAGTTACACACCTGATTCACTGATGATTTTAAGAATGAATCTGCTTATACTGATTTGTTTGGTTTGATGTAGAATTGACAAAACAACTAACATGAAAAAAAAAAAAGATCTCTAAGTGAATATGAATTTCATGAAATGGAGGAAAACATCACTTTTTCATCTTAGAGTGTTTCTATAAAATAATTTTTTTCTATAAATATCAATGAATAAAAAAAACCTAAGTAAAATGTTACAAAAATCAAGATGTTCTGGTTTTGAAAATGGTAAAAGAAAGAACTTCTCAAAATTGATTTGGTTTACCAAATTCACCACAGGTTTGATAAATCCCTAAAAGGCTATGTTAGAAGAATAATCTATTCAGAAACACACACAAACCAAACTGAATGAACAACCTTATCCCAAAATTGACAATCTGTGTTGTTATTTATTATTGATATGCAGGGTATCTAAATCATATATATGAGAGTTTCTAGCCAGAGAAAAAGCAACTCATTCTCCAAAGAACAGGAATATAAAGATAAAAATATGTAATTACAAGCATAAGTCAGTGAAATCCAAGTGTGTCTATACATATATACATAGTGGTTACACTTTGTGTTTCTTTTTCCACACACTAGCTGACAGAGCTAAAACAAAAACTAATGCCTCTAGTATAGATGGACAATAGCCCAAAGTTCTGATTCCAAACAGGCCTTAGTTTCATTCCTATGGTAGTATTATTTGAGGAGACAAAAAGTCAGTGGGTTTCCAAGAAAAAGGGTTTGAACTTCATATCCATTTCCTGACACACTGCGTGAATGACAGTGATGAGATGAAGCCAACCAAAAAAGACAAGACGTGTTACAAAAAGCCCACAGGCAGGTTGGTATACTACCAGATACTCTCAGCACGTTCCAGGAAACACATACATAAGTCTGTGAGTGAAGTTGTTTCAAATGAAGTGATGGAAGAGAGCATGTCTTAGCAGACTGCCTCTAAAGGGCTCAGCACAAAAACAGCATTCATAGCAGCAGTCGATGTGCCACTTTAAGTAAAACTGCTCCTGGTAAGTGAAATACTTAATGGATAGTAAGCTTCAACTCTCACTTGCAGAAGGGTTGTCAAGTCTTTCATCACATTTCTGAGCACAAAACCTAATCTTATCAAGATATACCAAGAGATAACAGAATATTCGCTACGGTTAAATAATTCAGACTGAAGTCTTCTCAGAAAGGACTGACCCATACAGATCAACAACAAAGGGAATATCGTGGATCAGAAACTGAACCCAAGCCAAAATCAGCAGCCTAATGAAAAAAAGTAATTACGAAAGCTCAACATATAGACTAGAAATTGTCTGTGAGACAAAGGAAATTGTATTTTTACTCTACCCTGCCCTGGTAAGGCTTCAGCTCAGAATTATTTCTGTAATGGGAAGCCACACTGCTAGAAAGACGTCAATCAGTTTGAGAGAGTCAACAGAACATCAGACATTGATCTAGAATCCTTACTCTGTGACAGTAAATGAAAGGAATAGCTGTTGTTCAGTTTAGAGAAAACACAACTGATAAATATAAAAGACTATTACAAAGAGATTAAACTTTTCTCAGTAACCATTCTGGACAGCTCAACAATAAGTATGTAAGTGCCACAAAGATGACACACTTTGGGACAATTTCTGCAAGAAAGCAGTGAACACATAGTGTAGTTTGCATCACTAATCTTCTAAAATCCAGTTAGATGATCATGTTTCAGGAATTACACAGTGCAGGGGTTCTCTTCTAGAGGAGGTGGACAGAGAGATGCCCAGAGATGGGCTGAAGGATCTTCTGGTATCCTTTTGTACTTTTCTATGAGTCAGAGAGAAATATTTTTCTTATATATAAACGTTATTTAAAAGGTAATTTTTGTTTGACTATATCCCATTTTCTGCAGTCTCAGAAAGTGAAATTTGGAAAGTTCAGCAGTACAGAATGTCTCCTCTCTCTCATCCTCTGTTCCTCTACTCTGTTAAACAAGAGTCCTCATTTTTACGCAACTGTACTATTAATTCTGAAATGTATACATTCCTTTTAACAATGTATTCCCTCCAAAAAATAAGCCTTTTAAGTAATGTCTTCACTTCTTCACTCTCTGAAAACAGTGTAGGAAATTCAGGGTTTCTTACTGCATTTCCTAGGTTTATTTCTTCTTTGGATTTACTTAGTACAATGCAACAAGCTGCAATTATGACAAATGGGCAGAAGCATTAAATGTAACTCTTGCATACAATATCCAGTGAGATATGTATGAGATGTGACTGCCTGTACCCTTCCCTGCTACCCTTGCCATTCTCCATTTCTCAGGAAAAAGATGGACTTGCATTATTGCACTGGTGGTATTGATTTATATTCAGTAATAGCCCTGCTAAGTATTTGATTGCATTACAGCAAGAGGAAAGAAACACAGTTTCTTCAAGTCATGAATACACTAATACCTGCATAGTAATGAAGAGCAGTAATACTACCTTTCGAAAGCAGTCAGGGTGAACTGCTTCCCTACGGCTGAACTGTCCCTGAGAGAGTTCAGGTCTTGTGTAAAAGCTGGATGCTCATGTGCTTCTATCTCAGAATAATGCTTCACACAGGGTAAAATGTAACATACAGCAAAACCAGCACCATTCCCAAGGGGCTCCCACTCTGAGAGCAGCAACATAACACTGGCCTGCGTACCACAAAACACACAATATGAAAGTCCACAGTCAATCCCTCAAGAGACAGCAGAACCTACTATGTTAAACAAAGATAGCAGTTCAGACTCTGAATGATTCCATCAGATTTAGAACAGTGAGGGGAAGGGTTGTGTGAATTCATATTTGCATTTTGAGTTATTCTAGGAAAGTTCAGAAATCCAAATATATCCAGAAGACAACAGAGAATCAGATTGGCTGTAAAGAACAAAATCAAATCCAAATCCAAAGTCAAACTTCAGCAAAAGTAACAAATGTAGTGATAGAGAGCTAGTATAAGCCTTTTTTGTGGTAAGATGTATGGTGTTATCAATATCACAGGGCAAAGCAGGCACAGATAATGTTACCTACAGAGCAGCTGGGAATTCCATTTTTTTACTGAGCTGTGTCCTGCACTAGAAGTCACATCTTGCAAACAAAAAACGTATGATGTTTCCAGATAACTTCATTTAGGATTCTAAGTAAATGAATATATCAAACGTCTTACTCTCAATTATCTATCTTTCCATTCATCATCTTTTTTCAAAACTAGGTACAGACCCCTGAAAAATTTCAATTGCCATTTAGAGTAGTGACTTGTGGAAACACACATCTCAGTGTTCGGTCTAGCCTCCTAGCTATGATTTGTTGTGAGGGGCCATCATTCATTCATCACCAAGTTTTCCTGTAGTGTGATGAATTAGGATGCACTAGTATAATAACTACCAAACAGTCATTATTTAAAAAAGCCTTGAGAATAAGAATCTCCTTCTCTGGAGATATTCAAGACCCACCTAGACGCGGTCCTGTGCAGCCTGCTGTAGGTGACCCTGCTTCGACAGGGGGTTTGGGCTAGATGACCCACAGAAGTCCCTTCCAATCCCGAACATTCTGTGATTCTGTAATTCACACACCTGTGTACAGCAATAGGAAGAAATGGATGGAAAGGTGGTCTCATCTTCTTTACCTATTTTTAAACTCTAAATGATTGAGCTGGGTTGACCCTGGCTGGATGCCAGATGCCGACCAGGCCACTCTATCATTTCCCCATCCTCATCAGGACAGGGGAGAAAAAATATAAAGGCTTGTGGGTCAAGATAAGGACAGGGAGATATCACTCACCAATTACTGTCATGGGCAAAATGGATTTGACTCAGGGAATTAATTTAATTTATTGCCAATCAAAACCAGAGTAGGATAATGAGAAATAATAATCCATATCTTAAAACACCTTCCCCCCACCCCACCCTTCTTCCTGGGCTCAACTTCACTCCCAGCTTTCTCTACCTCCTTCTCCAGAGCTGTGCAGGAAAATGGGGAATGGGGGTTGCAGTCAGTTCATCACACATCATTCTCTGCTGCTCCTTACTCCTCATACTCTTCCCCTGCTCCAGCGTAGGTCTCTCCCACAGGAGACAGTCCTCTATGAAGGTCTCCAACGTGGGTCTTCACAAACTGCTCCAGCACAGGTGCTGCCCACGAGGTGCAGTCCTTCAGGCACATCCACCTGCTCTGTTGTGGGGTCCTCTCTGGGCTGCAGGTGAATATCTGCTACACCGTGGGAGGAGAGGGCTGCATGGGCTGCAGGGGTACAGCCTGCTTCACCAAGGTCTTCACCATGGGCTGCAGGGGAACCTCTGATCTGGCACCTGGAGCACCTCCTCTCCTTCCTTCTTCACTGACCTTAGTGTCTGCAGAGTTGTTTCTCTCACATATTCTCACTCCTCTCTCTCCAGCTGCTGTTCTGCAGCAGGTTATTGGTTTTTTTCCCATCTTAAATATGTTATCACAGAGGAGCTACCACTATCACTGATTGGTTCAGCTTTGGCCAGTGGTTCTACTGGGCATTGTGGAAGCTTTTCGCAGCTTCGTACAGAAGTCACCCCTGTAGCACCCTCAATAACAAAACCTTGCCACACAAACCCATTATACTTAGAAACCACTCTTAACACTCACATCACCACAGAAAAACGTTAGAACAAGAGTGACAAATGTAGCATGTAAGACCACTTCTTTCAGTATCCATGCCAACACACTGTCATCCATAACTGAAAGTCAAGCATTGCAAATAGGGCCTCTTTAGCTGCCATGAAAAATGCATGTGTCTGTGTCCAGTCATGTTCATGTTGATTGGCTGCTTTCTATGCAGGTATTCTCAGGTGAGTAAAAGTTGCTTTTCTTTCACTGTAGTTAAATGAAGATTCAGCAAACACCTACATTTAGCACACAAGAAAGTGTTGATTGTATGTTATTATGATTCACTGTTTTGTCTTTGAAACTAAATATACTTGAAAAGAGACAAGTTTCATTAAACAAGTAAAGCATATTTTACTATATTTTCTATGCGTTGGTATTTTACCATAGCTTTTCCATGGCTCTGCACTTCTTATCCATGTCTTTCACTTTGAAGAGTATTATTTAGTGATTTTTGGTGGACAATGAGATGTATGTCACAACATCATTACTGTCAACATCTTAATACATTGCAAAACATCAGTTGCATAACTTCCTGCTGTCATGCTTCTAAGAAGAAAACTTTCTAAGAACAGCAGCAAAACCTTGAACATTTCCATCTCTGAGCTACTCTCCACAGAGCACATAGTGCCTCTAAAAGAGACAGTGAAAACTACTAGCATTTCTGAACAATTTTCACTTTTGATAAATACAAGAAAGATGAGATGCTACATCGGATAGAGATGTCAAAATTCTACTGCTAAGGATGGCACGCACTCTGATGAAAGGGTGGTCAAAAACTATTACAAAGTCACAAAAAGATGAGATATCTAGAAGAGTATCACCAGTAATATTAGAAAAGTTTATTAGATTAGAAATTATTATAGAGAAAAAGAACTGTAATGTATCCAAGACCAGGATTCTCAGCTTTTTATTGTCACATTCCACACCATTAAAAAATAAATAAATTATGAGCATTGAACATTTACTGAACATGCATTTTTTTCAAAGAAAAGTGAGAAGCAGGAAATAGAACAATCGATTTTTTATTTCAACATATGATATAGTAAATGTAAAGGGGTTGAAGATAACAGCTCATAACTAGATGCTTCTCAATAGTTCAACAAAAGATCCATGACATCTATATTGTATATTTTCTACACCTCAAATAGAAGGGACTTTTTACTGCAAATTACCTTTTTCAAATGCTCATGGAAGATAAAAAATAAAACTCCTCTGAGTATGTACCCATCAAGAGTGTACTCTTGCTTGAAATTCATGGCTTAAAACCTGTTACCTTTCTAAAATCTCCTCCTCCTCCAAGAAGTGGAATCACATCTGTTTCTCCATACAGCTCTCCCGCACCTAAATTCTGAGGCAGCATATGTCCGTCCTACTTGGGCTTCTCAACATGCTGTGACAAATAAGACTATCAAGTTCATGAAGATATATTTTCATAAATATATTACATCTGTGCTGACTAGTCAGCTTTTTATTTTCTGTTGAACTGTGTGTCAATGTACACAAACTGTAAATACATAATTTCTCAAATGCTTGTATAACAATAGGTAGCCTCAGAAGTTATCACTGTCAGTGATTGTGCTAATGTATAAAAATTGAGATCCTTAAGCAGTGAGCTAAATGGAAAAACAGACAAAGTAGAAGGCTAAGTGATATGACCAAGGCCAGATACAATGAAGCAGTGAAATGAATTTGATTCATGGCAGAGTCAAAAATTGAAACTTTGACTTTTCAGCTCCCATTTCTGCAACTTACCAACTAGCCTTAACTTGCTGTGCATTAAAGCTCTGGTAGAAGTTCAGTATCTATTATCTTTTTCCTAATATTTCATTTGTTGGGTAAATTGAAGATAATACGATCAGAAAAAACTACTATACTGCTCTATACTATATTATGTTATACTACTATAAATCATCTAAAATGAAGTAATTAGACGAAGTAAAGCCCTATCCTGAATTAGACCAAGTAAAGTCTGTCCTGAATTTTCTCATGAACATCATTCTCTCACATAACAATCTTCTTCATATTACTCATTGTTTACATTTGCTTCAAATGTAAACAAAGTCCTAAAGTCAAGATATACTTGAGCTGCTGTCTCTACATCCAGTTTTGCAGATTCAGTGAAGCTGAAAAGATCAGTATGCATTTTGTTTCTATAGGACTTTTGCAACTAAAACCCAACACTTCTGCCCTGTTTCAAGCTCTAGCTGTTTCTGCTGTCTTCCAGAAGAGAATAATGCCAAATTGTTTTCCCAGGGAGAGTGAGGTGAGGTAGATTATTGAAGCCACTTAAGAACACCATCAGCTTCTTCACAAACAGGGTAATTCAACAGAATGACAGGCAGGTACTCCATTGCATCTCTAGCGTGTCCTTTGAGTAGGAAGCTGAGACTGCATTTTCTGTCAAACATGCTTTATTGGAAGAGATAAGTGAGTGAGGTGTTAGGCCATTTGGAGGGTTCAGAAAGCAATATAGTGCATTCAGTCAAAGAAGGAAAACTTGACCCTTCAATGACCCTAATGCTTACTCCAGTCGATGCAATAATGTTTGCCACAATTCACCTGCTCAACTGTCAGGCAGAGCAACAAAAAGAACAGAATTTCTTAATGTCACTCAGGTGATTAGTTTATCCCGTAATTCCTTTTGACACTAAAATCAACAAATTAAACAGTAGGAAATGACACAGCAGCCAAATTTCAAACACCTGCTACCCATTTCAGCTGGGTTGCTGAACCACTCCAGAACCACATATCTGCAACACACATAATGTCCAAAGAATCACTGCTAGAGTTTCTGTTTTACCCGATACGCTATAGTGGGGTTTTCTCCCATAAGAGAAAAAAAAAAATTTTACCAAAAGAGAGAATACCAGATACACACTCATGCAGGACTTTAAGGGTGAATGTGCAAATAGATCTCAGGATCCCTTCTCTCTAAAAACTACCTCCAGGGAAAATCCCCCCTAGCTACCAGCAGTATAAGGCTTATGAGATGCAGCTGAGCAGTGCCAACTTAGCTTGATAAATTTATGATGTATCTATACCACTTCATTCGAAAGAAAACAATAAGAAAACACTCATATTATTGCTATGTTTTGCAGTAGTTAACCTATGGCTAAAACAATAATTTAACTCTCTGTAAAGCTGTAATTATAAGTTTGTTATAAAAATAACTTTCAAATAACAAATTAGAAGAGCTCCAGAGGGAAGTATAATAATTGAGTACAATGAAGAAAGATCAATAACAACTTATTATAAGTCTGCAAATCTAGGGGAAAAAGTAATTACTGTCTTTACTACGTTCTTTCACACAAATTGAATTTTTATAAAACAATTTTAACAGAATCATTTAAGATAGGGAAAAGACCTTTAACAAAAACAGATAGCCTATATCTAGATTTTCTTTCCGCTATTTGTTAAGTTTAAAATGCAGCTTGCATCTCTAAGTCATATTTTACAATGCTCTCACATTCAGCATGCCTCTTGGCAGATTGGCCAGACTTCTCCTTGTACAGCATTACGTACATTTCAGCTTGAAATCTCATGACCGATATTTTACACCTTTTCCAGTACATATTGCATGCTTTTTCTTTATCCCCAACCCTATTTTTCAGTCTTCTCTTGTGGCTTAGAGCTGTAATCTGAACAGTAGAAGGAACAGTACTGATTACAGGAGACTAAAGAACCGTGGAGATGACGTTTAGCAAAACACCAGATTCATAATTTTTTACTGTTAGATAGTTTCCACTTTCCGGTCCCTCCACACAACCCAAGGTTTTCTCTTGACCTTTGCTCACTAGATGCTTCCCTCTGTCACTCCTAGCATCATACAGATGATTGTTACTAAGTTGTCAAAGAAGTTGGTAATAAAAATGGTAGCAACAGCACAAGAGGCAGTAAGATTTTTCCTGCTTCAACCTCATATTCTATGTCCTATACTAAAAGCATGAAGAAAATATGAGATAAAGTGACACTTTGTGTGCAGTCAAATAGAGGAATTGAACATTTAAAGGCAACACAGGAAAATGCAAAGTTCATAAAAAGACAGGGTTTGAGTCTGAAATATGGGACATTTCTTACAATTTTGCTTAACAGCCACAGAAAATAGGTTTAGGGAGAGGAAAGAACTGCCTATTTTAGCATTTTTAATCTGTCAAGCTACCTGTTTGAAAAATTAACACTACCATAGAATATACAAAGGGAAAGTATAATAATATTTCAGCTTGGTGACTCTAAACTGCTTGATTCTACATATGTGCTCCTCTTTGCCACCTCTAAGATGTTGTTTTCTTTTCTGAGATGGATACAATGATGTTTGGAATCCATAACTCTGTTCACAAGGCATATCTATAGAATATGCTCACCTGGGAAAAGAAATGTCATCACCAATTTTTACCATTCCTGGTGGCTGATCTCACAGATCTTAAATCCCACTGAAGGAAGAACGTGAAACTTCAGACTTCTTTGCAGAATGGGAGGGGGTCTTCCCTTCGACATTTGGAGACATAGCAACAGATTAGTCTCCTCAAAATCCTACAGAAAATGGATTTACTTCAGTGATCTATGAGTACTAAGTTCAACAAAGATAAAGACCCTAGACCCACAAGCCTCAAAAATACAAATGTACATAACTATGCATTTGAGTGGCACTATTAAAATCAGTGATCCTACCTCTAAATATAAAAGTTAAGGATGAAGAGACATTTGCAGTCAAGAGGGTGAGACTCATAAGGGTGGTTCCCATAGTTTCTATGTGTGGGTGTATATATGGGGGAACTGTGTTTTATTTAAATGCAGACTGACAATGAAAATGTAGCAAAAACATTTCTGTGTGCTTTTGGATATGTTTTTCATAATTTCTAATTATTTTCAAATGAAGCAAATGCTAAGGACTAAATTAAATCACAACAGAGCAGTGTAAACACTACCTCCTGGTGATCTTTCACAAAAAAACCTTTTTACATAAGAGCCTATTTATCCCTGTATGAGGTAGGTAGTTCAAACTATCTAACACTTTATTATAAATGTGGCTATTTGTAAATATTTGCTTTCCCCAGTTGACAAGCTAAAATACAGATGTTCTAAGAAGACAAATGGTGTCCAATATGAGTCTTAGCTTTAGAAATTAAGATGTACAAGCTTTCAGTCACTGCTGACTTTTTTTGGCGCCACTAAAAATAATTGACTTTTTCACCTTTATATGTATATGTGACAAACAACAGGTCCAACTTGGTGAATTTTTACCTGATTTCATTTACTGCTAGTTAACACCAACTTCTGCTCACAAAGTCAGGTATGGGGGAAAAAACCCACAATCAATCACGCACTTAAGCAAACACCCTTCCTCCCTCTTCCTCTGGTTCACCTTAACTCAAACACATCTCCTCCCCACTTCCTAGTCTAAGCTTGCCTTGTTTTCACTGTAGGTTACCATTCCATTTCCACAGGGAAGTGACAGGCAGCACAGGATGTTAGGGTCACGGACACAACAGTTTCTCTCAAATGCTCTTTGCTTCTTCCCAGTTTCCTTTTCCACACTTGGCTCCTTGCCCCTTTTCTCAGATGCTCTTTGCTTCTTCAGGCTTTGCTGCAGCTCTGTTTCTTCATGTCCCTGGCACAGCATGGGTCACCCATGTGCCACAGTGCTTCAAGGCTGTTCCTGCCCTCTGTGGTGCCTCCTTCCAAGAGCATGTCTCCAGACGGGTGCTTCCACCCCCTCAGCTGCCTGCTTCTTTGTTAAATATGTTTTTGCAGTGTTGCTAGCACAACAGGTAACACTGTGGTTACTTCTGTGCCACCAGGAAACTTGACCCAAAATAAATTAATTGAGCTCATCTTTAGGAGAGTAAGAGAAAAGTTGCTCTCTACTTTATGGTGCCTAAGATCGGAACAGTAATTTACATCTGTACTTCTGCAATATTTGCATATAGCAGCAGGAGAAATCCTGTGTGCTGTTATCTCTCTGATGCATCGCACTTGTTGCTACTACCAGGAAGGAGGAGAGACTGGTAGAATGACTGTGTCCAAGTTTCTTGTGCTGCTTTACACTGAAGAACCACAAAAAAAGACCTCAGCCTATTGTTGTGGGATTTACTAAAATAAGTGCAAAATGGATTTCTACAAGCAAAGCCACACTAGTGACAGAAAGACACTTTTCAGAGTACAGGGAACCCAAAGTCCATATGGCTTAGCAAGAAGACTGAGAGAATGGAATATCATCACAGCATCACAGAATAGTTTGGGTTGGAAGGAACCTTGAAGGGTCATCTAGTCCAAACCCCTGTGCAATGAGCAGAGACATCTTCAACTAGATCAGGTTGCTCAGAGCCCCGTCCAGCCTGGCCTTGAACGTTTCCAGGGATGGGGCATCTGCCACCTCTCTGGGCAACCTCTTCCAGTGTTTCACCACCCTCATCGTAAGAAATGTCTTCCTTATATCCAGTCTAAATCTACCCGCTTTTAGTTTAAAACCATTACCCCCTATCCTATCGCACCAGGCCCTGCTAAAAAGTTTGTCCCCATCTTTCTTATAAGACCTCCTCCGGACCCACTCCAACAGGTCCGCGTCTTTCCTGTGCTGAGGACTCCAGAGATGGACACAGGACTCCATGTGGGGTCTCACCAGAGCAGAGTAGAATCACCTCCCACGACCTGCTGGCCACGCTGCTTTTGATGCAGCCCAGGTTACAGCTGGCTGATCCCACACTAGTTTCCCCTCAGTAGGATTAGCCAATTTAGAATAGAATCTAAGTCCAAATTCACAGAAAAAAGATTTTTCAGACATTCAAAACTATTGTTTGTTGCAAGTTGTTGTTTTGAAAAGATACTCTGTACCTAAACATTTCCAGGAGACAGGGGGGAAATCAATAAAAAAGCACATTAAGAGCTGATACGTGCATTTTGCAATCAAAAATGTGCATATGTAATCACTAATCAGTGAAGATGTTTGTGGGCTTTATAGCTAGCAATGTCCTTGTTTTCTTGCATCAATCTCAGGGTTCCAGCTGAACCATGACCCACACTCCATGTGCTATACAAATTCATTCATAATCAGCAGTTCTCAGGATTTAAAAATGGAATTCGTCATGCACACATGTTTTCCTTTACATTTATCAAGAAATTTTGAAATGGCTTCTGCTAATCGAAATATCAGCAAGAAATGTACTTGACATTTCAGCTATTTTTCAGTATTTGTAACATTACTGCAAATGTATCATCTCTTAGATTATCTTGTGCTGGGATGCAGTTGATGAAAACTTTATCTTCTGTGTTGCATCCAATATTTGGAGATTGTATCACCTGGAATCTTTTTATTCAAGAACACCTGGTGCTGTCTCTCTTTTTAGCCTGTAATACAACTTCACCTTGCCTCTACCACGAAACATAATACCTGGTCTGTAGAGAAGCCTGTTTACTTCTAACCCAATGCTACATACCAAATATTGAGGAAAATGACTGAAAATTCATGAATACCATGAACTCCCAGTGCCATTGTACTGGAGTTTCTCTACCAATTTGAATGGGACTTTTGTTTTTATTTTGTACTTTTTATGTTTGTTTCACAAATGCCAGCAATGGTGAAAAGGACAAGGAAGCTAAAATTTTGTTACCAATGAGCAACTTTATTTTTCTGCTTTCTGTTTAGTTTCACTGTTTGCCAAACACTTCCTCGTCAGTGCGCATTTCCAGAAGAAACCCCGCCCTGAAATAAGAGGGTTTTTCCCTACAATTACATAACAGAAGGTACTTTAAACCCTGTGCACCTTAATGCAAGTCTTACTTCGGCAGCTCATATAAATTCCCTCTGCTAGGACCCAAACATCAAAAGAAATATTTTAAATGGGCTCACAGTATATTCTTCACACAAATGAAATCATTGTTTGAAAGCCAAATACCATAAAAATTGTAAGCCACATAGAGCTGAATATAATGTACATCATTAGAAGCAACACTAATCCATTTATCATCTGGTGATTCATCTTTGCCCTTCACTTCATTACAGTGGAAAACAATCTGTGATCCTTTTCCAGTACCCTGGCTTTGTAAAGTCCATGCTACAATATTTCATCAGTTCACTTTTCCCTAGCTAATTGTTCTTCAGATCATTGACGACAGAAGTAAACTTTATTTCAAAACTGTCAAATATTTAGTATAAAGTCAGAGACCAAAGAATGAAAATAACCTCTCACCGTTACCATCCAAAAAGAAAACTTTTACATGCTATTTTTTGAATCCTTCTCTGTAATTTGTTTCTACTTTTATGCTGTCTCTCTGATATTGGTTTGTCTGGAAAAGAAATGTAAAATTCTGACAAATCTTCCCTCTGTTCCTGAACAACTGACAAAATGTAATCTGTGCATCTTGATCAGCCATCTTGCAGCAAGTATTTTCGCCTGGAATATTCCCTTCATGGTTTGGGTGGGGTTTTTTCCTTCTCCCTTCTGAATATCTAGGGGCGGTTCCAAAAGCAATTTGTGAGAACATTTCAAGGTTAGTTACAGTGGGCTAGCCTTCCTAAAACACCTCTGTTCTCATTTATCCTGTATTCTTATATCTTTTAGTAAAAAAAAAAAAACAAACATTACTGGCAATCAACACTCTAGCAGAACATACACTACACTGATCTCCAACACTGACCTACAATACCATTGAACTCCCAGTGCAAAGTCTTAGTAGTTACCTACAACATTTTAACATCCATTTTCTCAGTGTGTCTGACTGTCACATAATTCAAGCACGCTGGAAGCTATTGTAACTTAATACCCACAATTTCATGGTCACTGCTCCCATCAGACTTCACAAGCCCGACCGCTTCTTCCTTTTTCAGCACCAGCAGGTCTACTAGACTGTCCTCCCTGGTCAGCTTCCTTATCTCCTGTATAAAAGCTGTCCTTGATGCTCACCAGAGATCTATAACGTTGTCTTTCCAGCTGACGTTCAAGTCAACAGTAAGGATCCGTTCTTGTGATTGTGACACTTTCTCTAGTTCTCCAAAAAGTGGCTACATCTACTTTTTCTTCTTGATCCGATTGTCCATAGGATGCTTCCCAAAATGTCACACATGCTGCTTTGGTCCTCGCTCTCAAGCTCCCAAAAGGCTCATCACCTATTCTGAAACACAGCTCCCAGCTTCTTATTGGACAAAGCACATCTCCTCTTCCTTACCTTCCTGATCCTTTCTAAAGAGCTTGCATCCACCCAAAGCAGCACACTAATTATGTAATCTATCCTACCACCACTTTGTGATTCCAGTTAGATCATAGCTCTCCAACTGTGGGTCAGTTTCTCATTTCTTCTGTGAGATTCCCATGCTGCAGGCATTCATGCACAGCATAAATGAAGCTTAGTAAAGAGAAATGCAAGGTCCTTGCATTTAGGATGCAATAACCTGTGCAACAGGACAGGCTAGACACCATCTGGATAGGAAGAAGGACAACAGTAGTATGTCCTTACGATAATGACCAAAAACATGCTGGACTATGTACAGTAATAGTGCATAAGGTCAGCAAGTTAACAGAAGTGATTATTCTCCTCCATTCAGTATTTTTGAGACCACATCTTCAATACTGTGTTTTATTTTGAGATTCCTAGCATAAGAAAGACATTGCCATACTGGAATGGGTCACCATTCCAGTAAATCCAGCAAAGGGTCACCAAGATGACTGTGGGCTAGAACACCTGATGTACTAGAAGATTCTGAGATAAATGGATTTGTTTAATCCCCAAAAAAAGAAAGCAAATATGGGAAATTTCCATCATCAGCTACCTAGTGAGAGGGTAGAGAAGACAGACCCAGAAATATCTTGGAGGTATACAGTGCCAGGGTGAGAGGCAACAGACAGACAACTGGCTACAAATGAAATTCAAATTAGCTCTAAAGAAAAAAAACATTTCACAATGACAGTGATCAAACACTAGAACAGGTTCCCAGAGAGGCTGAGGAATTTACATCTTTGGAGATGTTCAGAATTTAACTGAACAAGACTCAAGAGCAGCTTCATTTAATTAAGCTGATCCTGCTTCAAGTGGGCAGCCAGACAAGACAACATCCAGAGGTCCCTTCCAACCTACATTATTCTTGGATGCTACTGTATAATATCACTGTTGAGTTCACTAAAGCATGTCAGATAGAAATACTTTATTGTTTCTGCTTTGTAGTTTTGTGGAAAGTGCTGAATTTCCTTCCCACAAAATAGTGAAAAAGACCCCTGAAATTCCAAATTCCCTGAAGTTCCTATGCAATATCACACAATTCTGCATTAATTCCTCATACACTTAAACTTTAAAAAAGAAACAAAAGTAGGAAGCAAAACCCCCCCAAAATCCAGGTGAATCTATTTCCTTGCTATTCAAACATGTACTGTGCAATTATAAAAAGAAGTGGCAAGATAATTCTCAGTGTACCACTTCCTCAGTATTTGTTTCCTGTAAAGAGCTAAAAATAAGTAATAACGATAATGAAAATGCCAACATCTATTTTAAGTTTCCTCTTTTTTTTGAGGATAAAATGGTTATTTGCCGATCTGGCAAGCAGTCACAAAATATTTTACATCCTGACAGACCTCAAAGCACTTCGCAACTCTATAATAATAACATCACTCCATTTACTACTGAACTGCAGCCAATTCTGAGACAGAACACAGCAGTGGTTTAACAGCACAGTTGAACACTGTCAGCCCTTTAGAACAGCAGGTAGATGTAAGTATCTTATCTTTAAAAACCATAGGGTACTTTGAGACACACAGAGTAGAATTAGCAAAGTAACCAAAAATAATATCCTTGTTCTTTGAGATGTATTCCTTTTTTTCTTTTTTTGAAATGTACAAATGTAGAATCACTAGGAAACATTACTAGGGATACATAAAAGCAGACGTATCCTTATTCCCAATGAATACTGGATCTAAGCTGAGTTTAGACAAAATGAATTCCATTGACTGAACTCAGACTAGGTTCCCCTTTGAAGATCTGCATTTAAATCCTGATCCATACTGGACAAACCTACTGAATTTGTTGTGATCCCAGGTCAGAAATATTTTTCTTTTCCACAGAGCTTCTTAATGTCGCTCAGTGAAGCTTAAGTGATGTACACTCTTGGTATTTAAACATACAGGGCTCAATCTGTTGCTTAAATATAAACAACTAATGCTATTTGGCATACTCGAGGATTATGCAAGACATTGTCAGGAGTCTGGCAGATATAACAGGATCTCTGGGAGACTCATGCCTGTCTGGAAAGGCAGCTGGAGGCTAGATTTAGGCAACTAAATCAAGCTTCCACTGCAAAGTCTAAAAAGCAGCAAGCTGGTGCTACATACACCACTTCTTTTCTACAATATCTGCCCATCTTATCTAGTGACAAAAATAAATAGAAATTATAATGAAAGTGCCAGCATAAAAATTTCTTTTGTTTTTAGAGTCTGAAAGGACTTCCTACAAGTGTATCCCTTAAAAGTTACAGCTATCACTTGCAAAGTTCTGGTTAAAAAATGTATCCTTGACAAATTAAGTCATCAGAATCTTAGTTTGCATTATGTTTAGCCATATATAATTTTATAATTAGTAGGAATAGATTAATATTGTACCGATATGTGTCATGTGAAGGACGTTAAAAGTATTAGCTGGTAAACTATTCTGGTAAGTATCACTGTTCAAATTGAGTGCAGCTAGACTGACGATGTATTTGACTGTAGCCACAAGGACTAATATTTCAATTCAATCATTGTGCAAAGACAGTTGAAGATGGATTGTGTGGTTTAGCTCCAGCTGGCAACAAAGAACCACATGGTCACTCTCTCACTCCTGCTCCCCCAGTGGGATGGGGAGGAGCATCAGAAGGAAAGGGAAAACTCGCGGGTCAGGATAACAGCAGTTTAACAGAATGGCAGAGAGAAGAAAATAACAAGAATACAGATAGAAAGAATATATGGAGTGCAATTTTCTCATCATCTGATGTTCATTCAGATTGCTCCTGAGTAGCAAATCACCCTCCTCTTCCTTACTTCTAGGTAACACATTAAATACATGTATTCTCCTAGCTTGTGACACCTTAAGATGTTTAAGAGATAAATGTTGCTAATCCAAAGTTAATAAATACTGGAGAAGTACTAGCAGTCCATTGTTCAGACATGCAGCCTATGTCCTTATGTTACACATGGTGCAACAAATGGAAGAAGTAGTAGTTTAGGTTTAATTGGGTTTGCTACGTAAGAATTTTTTTTTTCTCTCGCTTTTCAGTATCTTAGAAGAGATAGTTTGTCTGAGTCATTCAACACCTTTTTTTCTCCTATTTGTCATGAATCATACCACATTGATAAGAAGGTCAGGGTATTTGCTACCAGCTCCTAGGCAAATACGTACACGAAAATAATGTTACAGAAAGACCAGATGACACAATATGAAGTTGTTCCCACAGATCCACTACAATGTGCATCATATGTACTCTATCTGTAAAAACTTCATTTAGTATGTTTTATCTAAGATACAACATTTTTTTAATAGCCAGAGAATGCATGAGATACTTTCATACTTGTTTACTGTGCAGGAGTAATTCCTAAAATTGAAATCAGAAAGATGAAAAATAGATTTAGCAATAATCTGTCTTACCTTTGAAATGGATACATAGATTGGATAAAAGATAGTAAAGATGGAGATAACTTTGTTCAAAATGTATGGTAAAATACGCACACAACCATCAATCTTCAGGCAAACTACCTTAAAACTCTAGGAGTTTTTTTCATTTATGGAAAAGTCCTAAAACAACTGATCTTCCTCTCATAGGTTGTGGTAATTCACTGTAATTGTAAAAGAAACTTTCAAAAAAGCTATGTCTTTCAAAGTTATATATGTATATAATAAAAATATTGCCTACTACTTTTCCAGTAAGGGATGGAGGTATCTTTGATGCAGTTTAATTTAAGCAAGCTACCTAAGATTTCGTGCTTGATTTTTAACTTACTCTTAGATGGACATACAAAGAGACAAAAAAATTATTTTTAAAGAACATGAATGGGGTTGATCATTTTATACTAGGGTATTAGCAGTCAAAAACTATATTCATTCCCTGTGTAAACTCTTATCAAGTATCTCAGCATCACAGCACCTCAACTGCCCTATCTGAAAATGAAAAGAACAATGATGTTTAGCTACCTTATGACCTTTAGATATTATTCAACTGCAAAACGTTGTGAATTGATCAGAGAGGCAATGCAGTAACTATGTACTGCTGAATGCATTACCTGTTATGTTGTTCAATATATCCTATCCTTGACTCTATCAAAAACACATACAACCAAGACACTTGTGAACCTGGGCTGCTTTTGGTAGAAGGCTGTCTTTAGGGAGCAATGCACCACCAACTCAAAAACTCGGAGCAATGATTTTCCCTTTGAGAAATGAACATTGTATCATGCCCTTTAATACTGAACACAGAAACTCAGGCTGACTTTAATGTGGTGCAGAGAATAAAACAACAACTAAGCAAGCGGACACAAACAACAACCTACCATCAAAGACAAGTTTTATGGTTTGGGGAAATTTTTAATTAGGAGAGATCTTGGGGAGATCTCAGTGCTGGAGCAGGACATGAGCACAGTGAACAACACAAAGCACTGTAAAAATCCCCAGTACCCGGAAAAGTTTTCCAGCAAAGATGTGCTGCTGGAGAGCAGCAGGAGAGGTGATTCATCCACCCATCGGTACCCCTCAGTGCAGCGTGCACTGTCCAGTGGGGCCAAAAAGTCTCTCTGTCCCCCTAGGAACTGCATCTGTGTTTGTGCTTTTATCTTCTGCACAGACACACACACAGTAACCGTTCCAATATTCTGACTCAATTCTACAAGGACTTTCTTTGTGGATTAAACAGTTTCTAATTAAAACTTACTGTTGCCTTTTTAATTGCTTATTCCAGTTTGTCTTCAGGTTAACAGAAATTCCATTTAAAATATTTTTGCTTTAGTAACTTAGTCTTTTTTCCCTAGAAATACTGCATGGCCTATTAGATTTTTTGCTCTACAGACTATTTATGCTCTACTGTTGTTCCTTTTTATGAAGGAATTGAATATTGTGGTTTTATTATTATTAATCTGCAAGGCCTTTACCTCTCTCTCCACAGAATTCATACAGGAAAGAAAGAACTACTCACTGTATAAACTGTTTTCAAGATCTAAAACTGCATTCCAGAATTAGAACAATAAACTTGATTTTTTCACTTTTTCAATCTGAACATCTTAAAGCCACAGGGACTTCATAAATTATGTCAGAATTTGTATAGATAATTTAAGTCCAAACTCAGATCTTTTAGCAAAGACAAAAAAAATGCTGGCTAAAACATCTTCTAGCATAGTTCTTCTTTCTGCACTGCACCATGACTGGCTTTGTAATCATTAATCTTGTTATCTTGGTGAGCAATCAAATTAACTGAAGAGTTAATTGAAATGCAGCAGCCAGCCACTGTGAGTTCCATTGTAACAGCACTTTACCAGTGATCTTTTAGTATGTGTATAACTGGCAACTCTTACAATGCCAGAAACCATGATTTTCCTGTTTGAACTCAGACAGCATAAGCTACAAATTCAAATACCAAATGCAAACCAATACAACAAGTATATAAATATTGTGTGCAAACAAGAAATGTGTTTGTAATTTGAATCAGTTTCAAAATTCTGAATGGTTGTGCATAGCACAAATTTGCTAGGGGCAAGGACACGTGTAGGTGTGTGCACTTTTTAAACCAATAAAGTCCACATCAGTCAGATTCAGTGAAAGCCCGTAAGTGAAACTTAGTTCAAACTCAAACCTCAAAAGAACAGTGCAAATTGTCTAACACAATACACTAGTATTGGAAGAATATAATCAACACACTGACAAGCTCTAGGCTATCAATCAACTGTTTACCTCTAGGTTTCCTCATTTATATGGAATAAACTACTGTAACCATCTGGTGATTGCAGTGCTGCTTAAATAGAAAAACCAGAGGGATGAAGAATACTTCCTCTTAAATACCTATAAACCCTGCATTAAATTGGTTGCGGAGATGTAGCTTCTTCAGTTTATAAACAAGATTTCAATGGGTCAGTCTTGAGGTGCACTGACAGTTTCAAAAAACTTGTGTTGCATTTGAATACTATGTACCTGACCTGCAGACAGAGAAAGGATGATAGTCTTCAGGGTTCTTGACTGATAGCTTTCACCAGCACAAAAGTCATCATAAAGAAAGGAAGGACAATAACAGAACTACTGAACCTAATGAAAGAGAGAAAATTGTAAAGCATACGCATCTGTGGCTGTGGCTGAATGAAGCACCACCCTTCCACGTTGTGAACACAAACATAGGCCATCTCCTTTCTCTGCACCAAACAGCCTGTTCTTCACACTCCAGTAGTTAAAGAACCTAAACAGTGGGTTTCCTTCTTTTTCAGTCTCAGAAGAACTACTGTGGAATGACCATTGTTTGATACATGACATCTGGTGGGTCTATCTTTGCTTCTGCCATTGCAAGCTAGCTAAAACCAGTAAAAAATTTAATTCTCTGCTGAACTGAAGCACATTTTCAATAGATATCAGATTAGCTGAAGTATGCTAAACATGGGCAAGGCAGAACATGAAATCTTAACCATATAGGATGCTGCTCTCCTACAAAGCCTCCAATATTCCAAGACAAATACCAAGGAAGATAGCCATAATATAGTGTTGGCACTTAAAAATATCCTTTTCCTCTTTGAAAATTCGTACAATTTAATAGCCCTCAAAAGATTTATTAACACAGAAGAAAACTAGCTGTAAAGGTTGACCCCATTCCAGGCCTTTTCAAGTGCATTGTGAAGTGAATTCTTAACAGATGAAATCTGAATTTCAACATTTGTAAAATAATTCAGCCCTGCGTAACAACAGGTTCTCTGAGGATTCCCTCAATTTTGCTTATTAACCTCTGTAAGTAGAAGAAAAAAAATTCTAGCACTGATCTGAAACAATGTTTCTCTTTTGTATACCTAATGCAGTGGTGACCATATGGTTACAATCCTGTCCTTTTAATCACTTTTTACTCTGCAGTATTTGTACATGTCATTGAAGCGCTGTCATACATCACCCCAGAGGAATAGCTATGCTTCAGTTTTGGATAATTGACTTGCTGTAGCATAATGATTCTTTACATTTATTTACCTTCTCAGCAAAGTCCTTAAAGACTGAACCATTCTAAAATACAAGACATTTACACAGTATCAGCTTGTTACATCCATTTCTGCTATTAATGTCTTTATTTTAATAATTTTATTTCATGAGACTTTGACATCAAGAATAAAAGAGAGTTAATAAGACACGATGCTCCCAGGATGTTCTGTATGTGGAACAGAGATCCAATGCTCCACAGGCTTCACCACGGAATTCAAACCATGCCCTGTTGGTTGAACCCATGGAGGGCTGTAAGACCATTCATATTTGCCTACAGTCTGTCTACCAAGAACTTCTCCTTTTAAAGATCTTTCAAACTTTTAAAATCAACAGATGTACTTTTGAGTTGGTCCCAACTGTTCAGATATAACAAGCACACTCAGCAGAACAGCTGTTTTCATTCATGTTTGTAGCCTTCCTTTTGCTGTTATCCTAGAAGACCAACTGTCTGAAAGGAAAATGAAGAAAAATCCTCTTTCTCTCAGAAAACTAAACAGACAGCCATAGACAGAGGACAAGATTTTGCATATTGAGATGCCAGGGGTTAGAAGAAGAGAGGCAAACAGACAACTGAAATATACCTGAGAATGCAGAGGTCAGCGGATCTAGCTTCTTGCTGCAAAGTAACCGCAGTCATAATTATCAGAAGCTGTCAAGCACTGTGTTAAGAGGTATTAGATTTCTCCTTTTTTCCAGAAACTTAGCTCTTTGCTAGCTAGAATACAGAATACCTTTTTAAAATATTCCATCTAAATGTGTTCATGCTTAATTTCTCCACTTATTTATCTGCCTGCATTGTGTTTTAATAGTTTTCTTCCTGCTCTGGCACTTGTGTCTTCATGCATTTAGAGAAATTAAGCACAGTCCCCTCTCACTTCTCATTTTTCTCCATTAAATATGTCAACTGCTTCCAGATCTCCCTCGTAATGGAAGCCACTATTCCTCTGAGTACTGTAGATGCTTTACTCTAGATGTTTACTCTAATTTGAAATCACAACTTGAATATGGAACAGATAGAAGACACCTTAACAGTATAAACGTGCTATTGAATCTGTGTTTTCGCACCTCCACTGGAAACTGTTCCATCACTGCCCGGAATATTTTAAGATTCAGTTTGCCTTTGGTGATCCTGTAGTCACCTAAGTCCCACTCAATGAAGTGAGAATTTTCAAAAATGCTGCCCTATATATATATGCTGATACTAGCCAAGAAATAAGGAGTAACAAAGAAAAAAAACAAAAAACATTACTTCTCCAGCAAATATTAAGTAAATAAACAAAACATTAACAAATACTAGAAACATTTATACCCTTATGAATAATACATGGCCATAAGTAAATATATAACCTTAACACTGATTTCTTGACAAGGATGGCTGGACTTTGCTGCATATCAAGCAATGCATTCATACTTTAGATTGTTATATTATCATTGTCTACCTCAACAATAAATGAATAACAATCTCATAAATTCAAAAGAAATATTGGATAACAATTCCTGGTATAGCTAATATTCAAAAAATGACTCCTTGTAAGAATGGCAAAAAAGAATCCCTAAACCAGGATTCTTTTATATTATCCTATAAAAATTGTATGGTACTGTGAAGTAAAAGTTTTATTCAGCAAAGATATGAAAGTTGGTCACCTACTGTAACCTACAGCCAATTTATGTTGCAAGAGAAACACTGCATGATTCAGGAGTTAGGAAGAGCGATGGGAATCACTAGGCTGATGCTCTGCATCTGTTTTGGCTAAAGGAAAGTAATTTTATTGGTTTATAGCTGTTTCTGTGGAATGCATTTTAGGGTAACAAGCACTTCCCTCATGGACAGAGGTTTGATTAAGAAGACCACCAAAGCAGCATATCACAAATAGCACAAAGTTCATTTTGTGGTCTGTGTAGACAAAAAAAGGCAAAACCTGGAAATATAAATATGTCAAATTTCCTCTAATTACAAAACCTCAGCCCCAAGTAAGTGCCTCTGACACAAAGTGGTTGGGAAAGCATAAAGTCATGCTATACAGGTCTCCAGGGTTCCTAGTACCACACCTTTAAAAAAAAAAGAAAAAAAGTAGCCCCTTCAAAGGACAAAAGAACGTCTATTCTCAGGCAAATAATGCAATCTTGATGAAATCAAAGAACACTTATCAGCTGTCACAGAAAGTCCTTTCTCAAATTTATTAATACTGTAGGCTTTTAATCACTCTACTTCATAATGTCATTGTTCTGTTAACAGCATAATGTCAAGTTTTATAGAGAATCGCATGAGTAGCACCAATAGATGAAACTGAAAACAGATTTAAACCCAACCTGACAAGCATTTAGATAGAACCTAAATCTAATCATGTAGAGGCCTGCCAACATTCAAGTGCCTAACGTGTATCTGGTTTTACACACCTCACACATATGGCTATGACAGAGCAGTCACTCTCCTCCACATGAGAGATGGCACAAAACAACTGTAGGAAGCCACTGGGAAGCTGCCAGATCTCTGCCATTGTATCAGCAATTTTCCTCTGAATCAACATAAAGTCTTCAATATGTTCCAGTTTTGCTTGGAAAATGGAACATGGCATAAGTATTTCTCTGACTGGGTCTTTCAAGTGAAAGACAACATGAGGTGGTCAAAACAAGGTGCTGGTGATCTGAAATTGAAAGTAGGGGGAATGCATTTATTTGAGCTGTAAAATGACACAAAAATAACTGCATTTTAGTGTGCTCCCATTAAAACCAATGGAGCTGAACTGCCATCTTATCCACCTACATGGTCTTCCAACTGTAGTATTTGTTTTCAGAGCCACAAAAAACACATGAAACATAACACGTCAGACTTTACAAACCTTAAATGTTAAATACAGCAACTGCTGCAAAAGATATTTGTGGATTTCGTATACTGCTTTATTCCATTTAACAAACATCATTAATGATTAGTTTAACTCTAAAAAGGGAAAAAGTACTTTGTTATACAAAACTATCATTAAGCAAGTCCTGTACCTGTACGAGTGTTATTGTTTGCTTATATTTTTATAAAATATAATTAAACAAGCACATACTTCAAAAGAAATCGAAACTATTATTTTAATATTATTTTGTTAGGATTTCTCAGTTGATTAAATCATGTCTTCTTATCTTCTCTTTCATTTCACCATAATTACGGTGGGATTTAATTTTTCTTGCCGATATCCCAAGTAAAACAATGGAGCACCTGGTGAAATATCATGTCTGTGTCTTCCGCACAATAAACGCTAGATAAATCCTGGATGGGTGAGTAACCCATCCTCCATTCTGAAAATCAGCGTGAGGAATAAATTTCCAGACAATTGAAAGAGGGTACATGTCCTGGTTTCAGCTGGGATAGAGTTAATTTTCTTCCTAAGAGTTGATACAATGCTGTGGGTTTGGATTTAGTAAGAGAATAATGTTGATAACACTGTTGGTTTTAGTTGTTGCTAAGCAGTCAAGGACTTTTCAGCTTCTCATGCTGGCCTGTCAGTGAGAGGGCAGGGGGTGCACAGGAAGCTGGGAGGGGACACAGATAGGACAGCTGACTCAAGCTGGCCAAAGCCATATGACATCATGCTCAGTATATAAGCTGGGGTGAGTTGGCTGGGGGGCAGCAATTGCTGCTTGGGAAGGGGTTGGGCATTGGTCATCAGGTGGTGAGCAATTGCACTGTGCGTCATTTGTTTTGCATATTCTTTTTAAATTATTCTTATTATTATTCTCTCTTCCTTTGTTGCCCCATTAAACTGCCTTAATCTCAATCCACGAGTTTTACATTTATCTTTTTTTTCTCCTGCTGCTCCCACTGGGGGAGGGGAGTGAAGTGAGCCAGCAGCTGTGTGGCGCTTAGTTGCTGGCTGGGGTTAAACTACCACAGTAGCCCCCCATTATATGAAGATGTTGACATGTAACTTTTTAGTATATTTTCTTATGAATATTACAGTTGCTACAAAATCTACTCTCTTCCCTCTTTTTTGTTTGAAGATTATTATTTAAGTGACGGCAAATCACCACCCTATCTGTAAAATATATGCATTGGGTACCCCTAAGTCTCTTTGTCTTGGCTGCATTAAAGATTTTCTATTACTTTCAATAAATTAAAGACAAGATCTGTTCTTTTTGTGGATGTGTTTTTTCCAGCTGTAGCACTGAGACGGTGCTTCAAGAAAGAAACACTTCTTTCTTGAGAAGAAGTGTTTTTCTTCTTTGAGAAGAAGTCTTTTTTTTCAAGAAAGAAACACTTCTTTCTTGAGGGCTAACAGCCCTTACTTTCTTACTGGGGCTAACAGCTCTGCCAAAGGGGTGTAATTTGCCAACAAACCAAGTACCTGTTTTCTTACACGAAGCTCTCACTCTCTGGAAGACTTAATTATGCCTAGACATTAGATACTGGAAAATCACTATCTAATCTTCCTACGGAGTTTTAATGAGTATTTAAGGTTTTAGACCTTGCTCCTTTTAGACTTCATTCTCAATTGCGCCATACAGCAAAGTCTTTACAACAACACAAACAAAACACAACAGCTTTGAATAGTGCAGTTCATGCAAATTAGAGCTTTAAGGTTTTCCAAGACTAACTAAACATCTAGAGCTGTACTGGGCAGTATGTGTATTAACTGAGCAGCCAAAAAGAAAAAACGAGACAAAAAACTTTGACAGCTTTGAGAATTCTTGAAGACATTCAAGACCCCTTTGACAGTTTGTCTCCAGATTGAAGACTTTTATTTTCAGTAGAACTGCATGTGTATTGCTTTGTAACCTTATTTTTCAATTATTTATATTTAAAATAAGGGGGAAAATCATTTATTATTCATATGCAGAGAGATTAAAACCACACAAAAAAAAGTTGTCTATTGATATGAACTTACAAAAGAACGGACAGGGTAGTTCAATAGAATAATACGAGGCTGGAAGGGATCTCCTGTGCCATAGGGTCCCATTCTGTACTACCCCAGTAAACACGTTTGTGTAATCCCTTACCAAAACTGCATGGCAAGAAGTAAAATATTTACATGTCTTTTGGGTTTGGATTTTGTCATGTCAGTCTTTTTGAAAAGTTATTCCTTTTTGGTCTCACAGTTAGAAACGTTCTTTTCTTTGACAGCCTAAACTTATTCACAGCCAATATCTACTCATTTGTACTTGGGCCAGCATTGTTTCTTAGCTCTCATCTAGTAATTTACCTCCTACTATGGCTTAATCCCCCTTGGTCCTTGCTATTAAAATAAAAAGCCAAGTTCTTTTAGATTCTTACTACAAATAAGCTTTCCTTTCGTCTATTTACTGTTGTGACTTAACTCCAGGAATTCGACAACTATAGTTAGTTTTGATTACTCATGACAGGCACAACTTTACAATATTCTATATATGATCTCACTAATGTCCCATAAATTTCTTCCTCATGCTAGATGATTCACACTGAGCCAGATCTTTCTCTGTCACAACTGACTAAAAGCTTTAGCAAAAAATATGATTTGCTGTGACTNTAGTGCAGGACCTGCATTTTGCACTAATGAATGCCATCCCATTTCTGTTTCTCCGGTTTGTAAAATCACTAGATTATTTCTTGATATTAAAATCAGTCTTTCAATGAATAGATGGATGGGATTTTATCTAATTTTGTGTCATCACATCAATAGCACACTGTTTAGCATTTTTTTATAACAAAGCTATTAACAATGTTAAATACCATTACAGTCAAAGACCAATTTAGAGGAGCCCAAATCATAACTTTCCTCCAGACTTACACTTTCATTTAACAAATTCCAGTCCTTGCCCTCCTTAAATTTATTCTGTTTTATATAAGGTGAAGTAGATAATTGCTATTCAGCCTGAGGGATTACATAATATAACCACCTATTTAAAAAACATGTTCGCAAAACCCCAAAATGCGTAACAGAACTGCTTAATTTCTGATTCAGTGACTTTTGGAGAACATATCTGTTGATTCTCAGACCTTGGCCTTACCATTACTAGTAGCATTTTTTCACCAGCCTCTTATATGTGAAATTAGAGTCTTCTGTAAGAACACAATTCCCACTCACACTTAGCCTTCTAATAACTTTCTACATATGTAAGGTAATCAACAATTAACTTTACTGACAATTGCTGGTTTGAGATTACCTTCTCTTCAGTGTTCATACATCTATCCTGTAATGTTCTGTTAGGCCTATATTTATACACTTACCTTGTATACAAAGGAAGCTATACAAATGCACAAATCTCTGAACGTCTGTTTTCTTTCCTTTTCATTTTAAAGCTCTTATAAGACATACACACCTCAATCCTAAAAGACTTGTACTTAGTGAAGATATTTCAAAGATTATCCATTTAATCATGCTATTACATAATTTCTCATTTTCCCTTTATTTAGTCACCTCCTCCAGTAAAAAGAAATATCAGCAAAACAAGCAGTTATTGAAACTATAAATCATCATCAAGTTATATATCACTGATACATTCTTTTCACCTGATGTTTGATAAATGAAGGAGTGATGACTCCAAAAAAAAGCCTATTCTGAGAAGTAACACTCAGGAGAATGATCTGGAACTACATTACCAGCTTCAATGGAGAGAACTATTCTCCATAATATACTCCTGCTTCTCAGAAATGTATCTCATTTAAATCTTGAAAATGTGGTGTACTGCTTTTCCTTTTGCAATTCTTTTCCAGTTGTGTAATCAAGAACCTTCACAGCACTGAGTGGTTTCAGTACGGTCCAACAGGCACAGAGAAATTTCTTTCTCTTGGGAAGCACCAATCTACATTAGAGCAATATGCAGACACATTTCCAGACTGCTTTCCATCCAAAGCCTGTTTTGGGGCTCTCAAGGGTTAACAGTATTTCCCCTTGACCTTGAAACCACTCAGTCACTACTGACTGAAATGTGGTGATGGTACATTTTGGGTGACAGAGGAATGCCCTCCCCAGAAGTCACAAACAAGTGCTTCAAGATCGTTTGGAGAGTGATGATGACTCTGGAGATACCAATGCAGTTATAGCCTCATCTTCTTCCTGTTGCTGTTCTACAACTTTGTCTTTGCCAGTTGGAACTGCTAGACAGTTCCAAAGCAAGATATTTCTCCCAGCTCTGCAAAGCTGTTTAATGAGTGATGAAAACTGATAACAGAAATAATTGTTATGTATACCACTCCAAAAGTGACAGAAGAAACACCTACGAACATTGTAATCCTATACTCTTTTCCAGAAAATAAAAAGATATATAAGAGCTTACAGGTTGTTCAACTGTGCACAACTATCTTCTTCCTTTTAGCATAATAATGGTCTTTATCCCTATAATTAAAGACAATTATAGACCATACAGCGATTAACCAAAACCAAGACGATGCTATGTGCTGCCAAGACAAAGACATCCATCACTGAAGTTCCTCCCTCTCCTGTTCAGAATTTTTCCCCATTCTATTTGTGCTGCCTTTGGCATTACAGTATTTCTGTAACTCTATAATACTAAAAAATCCGAGATTTTAAATGTACCGTGTTAAATATGAGCTGATTCATTATTTTATCCTTAATTTTACACCACAATGAGAATATTTTACAATTATACTGTAACCAAAGAAGCACATTTCTCCCTAATTCCTAAGATGTGTTTGATTTATGTCCTGGAATAATAAATGCTATAATCCATACAGACCTGCTCTTAATTAATCTCGTTGTAGATACTCTCATTATTAACTTTACATACCTAATCCCTTTCTGAATACTTGACTTCTGTAATTTCTATGATTGTATAGATTATTCAGGTTAGCTACACACAAAATATAATGATATTTCCTTCTTAACGCTATTTTCTCCATTCAATTTAACATACTGCACATTAACTACTTCTGACACATGCGAATTTGGAGAGGGGTATTTTAGGTATCTTTCTTTGAGGAAAAAAACAGACATCCTATCAAGGCTGCCCATATAATGACAAGAACACTTCCAAAACAGGTTACTATTTAATGAGAAAGATCTCAGAACTATTAACAACTGTGGAAATGAATTAAATTAAGTAAAAGATACTTTACATCTACAAAGAGATAAAATGGCCCAAGGGACCAAAAGAAATGCAAGGGAGAGATTTCAGGAAGCAACAAAAGATGCACTTAAATAGTACTGCCACGCTAATTTCCACATATGTTTGTTGAACAAAATGCAATGAAATACGTTGTTCAAATTTTTTTTAGATAGCGCTAAAATGTGGATTTCATAAGAATTATAGAATGGATTGGCTTGGAAGGGACCATAAAGATTATCATGTTCCAACCCCCCTGCCATGGGCAGGGACATCTTCCACTAGACCAGGTGGCTCAAAGGCCCATCCCACCCGGCCTGGAATACTGCCATGGAGGGGACATCCACAGATTCTCTGGGTAACGTGTGCCAGGGCCTCACAACCGCCATTTCTTTCTTATATCTAATCTAAATCTGCCCTCTTTCAGTTTAAAGCCATTTCCACTTGTCTATCAACACAAGCCCTTGCAAAAGTCCCTCTCCAGCTTTCTTGTAGGCCTCTTCAGGTACTGGGAGGCTGCTATGAGGTCTCCCTGAAGCCTTCTCTTCTCCACGCTGAACAACCCCAACTCTCTCAGTCTTTCCTCATAGGAGAGGTGTTCCATCCCCCTGATTGTTTTTGTGGACCTCCTCTGGACCCGCTCCA
>Ga0065711_1005054_pt1 | contig 35788 bp, 13 predicted proteins | sample Hoacrofraction12_FD_59098 | JGI IMG/M metagenome (GOLD analysis project Ga0065711, IMG submission 59098) | Hoatzin crop microbial communities from Cojedes, Venezuela - Epithelial fraction 12 v2 (version 2) | ecosystem: Host-associated > Birds > Digestive system > Esophagus > Crop | place...
AACGCCCGCCGGCGCCCGCGCTCCCGCTGCCGGGGGCCGCGGTTGGGGCGGCCGGCTCCGAAGCCATCTTGCCAGTGGGGCTCCATCAGAGGCGGTTAGCAGCGCTGCTCAGATTAAGACGAACTGTGTAAGGCGGCTTTAACCCCCGTTCCGTTCGCGGCCCGAACTCGCCCTGGGGCGATCGGCCCTTCCCGCGCTCCCCGGGGCGTTGCCCCCTCCCGCTGCTGGTGCTGTGCCCAGCGCTCCTGCGCCTCGGGCGGGCGCCCGGCTCTGCCGGCTGCCGGGTGGCTGGGCCGGTGAAAGCGCCTCGGGTCTCCGCGCCCGGTGCGACAGTGCTGGAGTCCGTCAGGTGTACGTTTTCGACAGGCGGGAGAGAAACCCGCTGGGACTCCGCACGGGAAGAGCCGAGCGCTGTGGTGGTTCCGCCCGGGCGCGCGGGTTTGTGTTGAAGTGTATGTCTGCGCCGTTGAAAATGGTGTTCGTTTAAGCCTACGTATAAACAACATTTGTATTGGTGTTGAGAGTTTTTCCAATGTGTTTTGTAGTGCTGCAAGTGTTTTAATGTTTTATTTGGAAGTGTTGCTCGTTTTCAGTGTGGAGCAAGTCACGGTGTGGCATTTCCAGTGTTGTGGGTCTGAGGTGAGAGGATCTGCAGAGCAACAGCAGATACTCTGTCAAATGCAACAGCTTCACTTTCCAGTGCTCTACTTTTTTTTGGAAAATGGCATTTTCTTTAGCAGGGTACCAGATACTTGACACACAGTCATGGGAGGCTTTGGAGCAAAAAACCTTGTTTTTTAAGCTTTAAAAATATTTATTTGCTTCTGGGCCGTGTTAGTTCTGACTGGGAATACCGTCTTCCGCTTTGGAAATAGAGATGTGAGAGGTTTGTTATTGAGACATTATAGAGAGAGGGAGATCTTGTGGTCTGAAACGAGTTTCAGGGCTCTGATTCTACATCCTCTGCAATATTTACAAGGCAATTTGCTTAGATGTAATCTGGCTTTACTCAGCGGAGTTCCTCCTGATCTATACACTGCACTGGAAATCAGAACCAGATACTCCACATCTGTTTCTGGTTTCCCACATGGGAAAAATATCTTGGAACCAAAACCTACCATCTAAACTTCAGTCCATACATTTTAATATCCTAACTGAGACATTATCTGCAGTAGGACTGCCTTGCCTGCTGTGGAGGTGATAGAGGTTAATTAATTAACATCCTTTGCAGACACTTTTTAAGATACAGAGCACCGGGAGTGCAGAGCTATCAGTTACTTCAGTGCATCTCCAATTAGCGGGGCTTTTCTGACTTACCTCAGCGATCAGCTTTAAAAGCCATGTGTTCTCTGTGGTTCTGTCTCAGATGCAGTAAAGCAGCGGCACTGGCACTGAGACATAGCATAGCCGGGTTTGTGGCCTTTCCCAATGACTAGGTTATGTCATGGTTATAGTTCTAGATGTTAATATATAGAATAAATGATAGGCACTGGAGTAAAGTCCTGTAAACATTGTGCATTGAGGGGATGATGACATCATAATTAACCAGATGAGCAAGGCTCCAGAGCTTGCTGTTGTCACCAGACCCTTCTGAAATTACAGCTTTATCCATCGTATCTTCCTGTTTCACTTTTTTCCTTTTATAGTTCAGAGAACCAGTTAGCATTTTTGGTAGAAAACAGGTTTGTAGTAGAGGAGTATAATCTGACAACTAAAAATTGTAGCTATCAACACTGGCATTTTACAGAGCCTAAATCGTTATCAGCATCAAACGTACTTGGCTGAATATGACAGTTCTGTCAACAGGGGCTTAATGCTCAGTAGAGTTGTTTTTTGTCAAACCTCCTTCTTACACAGAAGTCAGGGATGGGCAGAGAAGGTAATTCAGGGTGTTTTAGTTGTGTCAGAAGTTGAATGGCTCTGTTTGCAAAGAGATGATGACTTAATTTGGAAGGTATGCTCCCTGCCTAGTGCACGGTAAGACCTGGGTACATTTGCTGCATAAAATGGAAAACAGGGATGGGGCATAGCCACAGTGGTGGATGTGCTGAGGTGAAAGAGTTGTTTTGGGGCAATAGGCCTCAGAGCGGTTCTGTTGCTGGATGCTGGCTCTCTGCATCTGGCCCTTAAGCAGCATGTCTAAGCAACTGTGGTTGTGATGACTCCTAGCTGTTTTGTTTCTTGTTAAAAGTTAGTCCTTTGATCTGTGCTTCCAACTGAAGTTACTCATTTTAGAGAGAACTTTGTAGAAAATTTATGGTGTGTTTTTTTTTTTTTTTTAATTTTTGTCCTTTTCCTGTCCTGTCAAAATGCAAGATGCATGTCAAATGCTCTGTAGTGGTATTACGGATCTATTACGTGTTTTGAATAACTTTCAGCAACAAAATCTGTGAGAAGTGTTGCACCACATCTTGTCAAGGCACCTGTGTTCAGCACCTTTAAATGCCAAAAAATAGTGAAGAGTTAGGTTTTGTAATCCAGTGGTTCACGAACTGGACTTCTGTGGAGCGCCTCCAAAAATAAGTACGTACCTTTGGAAAAATTACTGATTCCAGTGCTGTTTTCCTCATTTAAATCCAAGGCACATTACCGTAATAAGTAATCTTATTAATAGCCACATTAGCTTTTTAAGCAGGCATGCTCTGAGAGTTGGTTTACCCCAATAAATTTAAGAATGTTTGTTCTCCTCCTCCATCTCCATCTCCATTAGATGGCACAGAGGAACCATTTTAAATGATAAATACATCTAAAAGAAAGAACAAAAATCCCAAGATTTTAGTAAGCAGGTGTTTTTATTAGCCCTGTTTGATTTGCTCACACACAGGCACACAAAACTACCTGGCAATCTGACTGTAGTTATCACCATACATCCTTTGTCATCTGCATTTTGATTCATGTGAAAAGGGGACTGAAAAGAAAATCATTCCGCAGAACAAAGCCGCGGATGACACTGTCAAAACGAATTCCGGGTTCCCAGTGTAAAACGGGAGGTGGGAGCGCTTGCACCTTGTCTGCCAAGAAACGGCTTTGCTGTCGCTGTCAAAAGGCTCAGCGGGGGCCGGAGCCCTGCAGTCATCCGTCCAGGAGGCAGCAGCTCCGATAGCCTCTGTTCTCCATTCTCAGGATCCAGGAGTGGAGAAGTGGAGTGATCTGGTCATCGTTACAGCGGACACCTATGAAGCGCAGGGTGCACTGGAAACACAATCTTACAGGCTTTCAAAGTTTCATTTTCTTTCTATTAACATTCAAACCTACCCTTCAGGTGCTTGTCACTGTGTCTGAAACAACATGAGAAGATAAAGATTTGTCTTCAAAGAGAGTGTGTATCAACAGGTAATGGGAGTTATCCCAGTACTGTAAGGAGAAAAGCTGAATGGTTGAGATAAGTACCAAGGTGCAACAATTCATGTCAAGCAGACAGGTCTAGACCAAATTACTTTTTACAGGGGCATTCCGCCCAACATGGATGTGGCTGTAACATTGGTGCTTCTGGCAAGAAGGAGGGTTGGAGTATGCAGTGATTGCATGAAGCACACCAGTGGCTGCCTTATGTAAGGCCCTGCCGTGGCACTGTGCGCAGGCACGGCTGAGACGCTGCTGGAGCCATGCTGCTCTTGGTTTGCGTGCAGTTGCTCTGAGCTCTTGTGGGTGTCAAGAAATGCAGTGGTAACAATTGGAAGTCCTGTAAAGATCCTGCACGAGGTGTGAAAAACTGGCTACAATTTAGTGGAGGTCAGAAAAGTTGTCGTTGTGCTTGGTTAATTACAAACAATTAAACAAGAACCCTTTTCTTTGCGGATACCTGCTGTCGTTCTGTGTGACAATTCAGCAGGGCTAAAAAATCAGTGTAAGAGCCATAGTGCTTGTACTGCTTGCTAATTTTGAACATTGGCTTAAATAGTACATGAGATGTGTAGCATTCTCAGAAGAGGTTTCATTAAATTACAGCCTCGTGCTTTTAATTATAATAGCCATGGCTATAATGTATATATGACAGGTAACATATAGGCTAGGATATCTCTGTCTGTGTCTGTGTAGGAATGAGAAGAACCATGCAATATGCTAAGCTAAATTCTCTTGAGTGGAGGGGTCACCTGGTGATTTGCCCCTGATTGGCCATTTGCTGTGTGCTGTAAAGTTTGATTCAAACAATGATCACTCATCTGATTCCATTATCCCAGGCACTGAGATACAGACGCTGAATGTGGTATCTTTTTCTCTCCTGTTTTTGGAAGAAAATATTTGCCAACTTATTTTTTGTTATAGGAAAACACATATTCCATGTGTCTTTTTCAAACATCAAGCACCATGCCAAAACCAGGGCCATCCTGAGGAACTACTTCCCGCCCCAGGCTTTAGTGGTTTGTGTTAAACAAAGTCTGGATTCACAGCTATCGCACTGAGGTTTTTAAAAACCTTTCTTAAAATCATCTTTTGCCATTTTTGCATTTGCTGACGTGATGCTCTAGAATTATACAGCTCGCCATGGTTTTTACTACTTAAGTAATCTCTAGATTATCACAGTACCATGCCTTTGTGAAATACAGTACTGTAATTACAGTACTGCAATTACATTCGTCCATGATTTATGACAAACTTTCAGCGAACAAATAGTAAACACTGTGTGACTTTTTGGTGTATATGTAACTGTGCATTTCTCTGTTCTTCTGCAAAATGCCATTCCATTGTTACTGGTATTTTCTGTAGTGCACAGGAAGTCAACTTGTACTTCATTCGGTTGATCCCTTCACTGCAGTTTGATGCAGAAGTCACAGAATCACAGAACGGTAGGTGTTCTAAGGACCTCTGGAGATCGTCTAGTCCAACACATCTGCCGAAGCAGGGCCATGTAGAGCAGGTTGCACAGGACCTCATCCACGCGAGTTTTTAATATCTCCAGAGAAGGAGACTCCACAGCCTCCCTGGGCAGCCTGTTCCAGTGCTCCGTCACCCTCAGAGTAAAGACATTCTTCCTCATGTTCACCTGGAACTTCCTATGCTTCCGTTTGTTCCCGTTGCCCCTTGTCCTGTCAGTGGACACTGAAAAGAGTCTGGCCCCATCCTCCTGACACCCACCCTTAAGACATTTATAGGCATTTATAAGATCCTCTCTCAGCCTTCTCTTCTTCAGGCTGAACAAGCCCAGCTCCCTCAGCCTTTCTTCGTAGGAGAGATGCTCCAGTCCCCTAATCGTCTTTGTAGCCCTCCGCTGGACTCTCTCCAGTATCTCCTCATCTTTCTTGAACCGGGGAGCCCGGAACTGGACACATTACTCCAGATGGGGCCTGGCTAGGGCAGAGAAGAGGGGGAGGAGAACCTCCCTCGACCTGCTGGCCACAATCCTCTTAATGCACCCCAGGATCCCACTGGCCTTCTTGGGAACAGGGGCACACTGCTGGCTCATGGTCAACCTGTTGTCCACCAGCACACTCAGGTCCCTCTCCACAGACCTGCTCTCCAGCAGGTCAGCCCTGAGCCTGTATTGGTGCATGGGGTTGTTTCTCCCCAGATGCAGGACCATGCACTTGCCCTTGTTGAATTTCATCAGGTTCCTCTCTGCCCAACTATCCAGCCTGTCCAGGTCTCGCTGAATGGCAGCGCAGCCTGCTGGTGTATCCACCACTCCTCCCAGTTTTGTGTCATCAGAAAACTTGCTGATGGTACATTCTAACTCTTCATCCAGGTCATTGATGAAGAAGTTGAATAAGATTTGGCCCAGTACTGACCCTTGGGGGACACCACTAGTTACAGGCCTCCAACTAGACTCAGCGCCGCTGATGACAACCCTCTGAGTTCTGCCATTCAGCCAGTTCTCAATCCGCCTCACTGACCACTCATCCAGCCCACACTTCCTGAGCTTCCCTAGGAGGATGTTATGGGAGACAGTGTCAAAAGCCTTGCTGAAGTCAAGGTAGACAGCATCCACTGCTCTCCTATCATCTACCTAGCCAGTTATGCCATCGTAGAAAGCTATCAGATTGGTCAAGCATGATTTCCCCTTGGTGAATCCATGTTGACTACTCCTGATAGCCTTATTTTCCTCCACTTGTTTAATGATGATCTCAAGAATGAGTTGCTCCATCATCTTTCCCAGGATGGAGGTGAGGCTGATTGTCCTGTAGTTCACTGGGTCCTCCTCCTTGCCCTTTTTGAAGACTGGAGTGCCAGTGGTGTTTCTCCAGTCCTTGGGCACCTCTCCTGTCCTCCAGGACCTTTCAAAAATGATGGAGAGTGGCTCAGCAATGACATCTGCCAGCTCCCTCTGCACTCATGGGTGCATTCCATCGGGGCCCAACCTAAAAACAAAACTGGTGTTGCAAAAAGTCTTTTTAATGAGTTTGCATTCCCACATAGTTGATTGCATGTGAAGAATAGTGGTATAAACATGCAACACATGATGTCTGCTTTTGGTTCCTAGATACCTACTGCTGATTTACCCCAGTCCTAGTTATGTGGTTTTGGCATGATAAAGGTGGTACTGAATTTGTGTAAAATGCATTGAGAAGTAAGCCACAAACTTGTGTGGCAATAGCCTTGTTTCTTTGTAGGGTTGTTGAACTAGAAGGGCTGGGTGTGACCAGGAGAGATGAGGGTTTCAAGGAAATCTTCAAGGTGCAAATGAATCACTGATACAAGCTCTTGTTTATTTTAGTCCTGTTGTGTAAATAGGAAGAACTGAATTGCTGCTGAACAGCACTCTCAAAACACTGAATCAGCTGCCATGGAGCTCCTTCCTCTGTCTGATGTTTTGCAGTCTTTTATTATCGGGCTGCAGGTTTGGTGAAATGTGGATACTTTCTTCTCCTACTAGTGGCAACAGCTGGAGTGGAGGTGTTCCCACCTTGTGAAGAAGTCATACTGGACAGCGGCACAATCCTCCTAAAGCAGCGAGGGCTGTGTCTTCCCTGTGTTACTGCTACTTATTTATATGACATCAAGCCTTACATGTTTTTTTTTTAAGAAAGCACTAAAATGTAGGAATAATATTTAGTTTCATTAATGCATCACAGACATGTTTTAACCTACAAAAATGAGTTCAAGACAATCCAAATAGTGTTCTCTGAAAGTATTGCAGAATGAAAGGTATTTCGTTTATTATTACAAGTGACCCTGGCAACTACCATGACTAGCCTTTTTTTCATTTTACAGATTGATAAAACAGATTTTGTGATTTTGCAGAAATTAAGCACAAGCTCTGACTTCTATGATTCATCTTTAAAATGCATAGCTATAGACCAGCCTTTGTAAAAGCACTAATTCTTTACACGTTGAGTTTCATATTCTGTGCTATGGGAGAATGAGCTTAGATTTTTATGATTAGCAGACAGACAAAATTTGTGAAGTGATTCACAGTGAAGTGCTTCACTGAGTTAGTGTGGAACTGAAGTGGACAGCTGTCTTAATCCGGTAGTGGTTATACTTAAAAAGCTGGGGGCTTCCAAGGCTGATGTTCACCAGACCACAGAATGTCCTTTCTGTTGGGGAGATTTGCACAGAACCCTCACATTTTTCTGGTTGGAAGGAAGACATCTCGTCCAGTCTGGAGGTGTCAGCGTTAAATTCTATAAATTTACTTTGTGTAAAATAATAATTAAATCGGGGACTAGGCTGTTTCCCTGCTGGTTAGTAAGTACTGCCCCCCACCCCCCCAGTGAGTAGGTAAATACTTTTTTTTCAGGGAGATCAGTTTCAATGACAGAACAAATACATCCAATGGTATAAAAAAATTATAGTGCATTTGTTGAAGTCAAACTCCTGGGGACTAGGAAAATGGCAGAGGATATGTGTTTATTTCTGCATGAGTGCTTCAATTGAACAGCAAGTAAAAGAGAGTTTTTCCCTATTTCTTATTTCATACCTTTGTTGCCTTGCTTTTTTTACTAGTATTTGGAAATACAACATTTTGGAAGGATGAATCAGTTTGTTTTTCCTAGTGCCCAATATTTTTTTCACCTTAAAATTGTTTTTGGAACTTTCATTTCAGATCAAATCAAGTCTGGATTTTTCTGTTCAGTTCTGTAGCTGAACTGAAAATTTAGTTGTTTACAACTTCACATTTACTCTAACCTTTGTTTTTCATCAGAGGCTCGGGCTTAAAACTGTGTTTCTGTGTTTCAGGCCTGTGTTTCTGGTAAGGTTTGTAGGGACTTGGTTAGTGAGCTTAAAGCTGTGGTCCTTGCTTTGAGACTCTTTAATCTTGAAATTTACTTTTACAAAATTAGCAAAATTACAATTTGGTTGTTAATATACTTCATGTTTAATAATACAATGTTCTATATGTGCCTCTGAATGTATCATAACTCATTCTCTCCAAGTGTGAGTACATACCAGTTCTTTCTCTCAGAGCATTTGTAAGTTTATTAGCGAGGCCAACTCTTCACACCAGAAACCTCCCTGCGATTTAAAGGGGCTTGCCTTGTTTCCTGCCCAAGGGGCAGCCTTTTACTTCTGTGAGGACCCCTTTGCCCGTTTCGAATTAAGCTATGGCTTTACACATTAGACAGTAATCTCAGTTAGGAATTCTGGCAAGTGTTTTCTGAAAATCCGAGTGCACAGTATCCACAGCGTTCCCTGTGTTTGTATTGGCAGCCACAGATTTAAACAATTCCAGCAAGTAAGTGAGGCATGCCTTTCCCTTCCTGAGACCATGTTGGCTATCCTTGATTCAAGATGTGGTGCACTAACCCTTCTTCCATTTTCTCTTTATCTACCATTTCCAAGGCTTTCCCCACAACCGATGCAAAGCTGCAGAAAAAGTCTGTAATCCGCTGATCAGTAGGTCCTAAAAATAGCCTTATTTTGTTGACTTGCCACAGTTTCAGTTCTTTTCAGTCTCTTTTCTTTGACTTTCTTTTCCTTTGAGTTGAAAAAGCTGTCATTCCCTTTCCGACTTTCTGTAAGATTAGCTTTTGTCAGTATTTGCTACCAGTAGCTGATATATCATAAGAACTTCAATGCAATAATCTGGGCCTATGAAATGGCAAAGGGAAGGCAAAGAAACAAGCGGTTTTTCTTTGGATGGTGAAGAAATTCTGCCTAGTTGGACTCAATAAATTACTAGATCATATAATGAAAATTGATGCTTCTTCAGAAACTTTCATGTCTCAGATCATACAATCTGCCAGTTTCTTGCTCTGTTGAAATTCGTGGGCTTTTTACTTTCATAGCTGAATAATTCTTGCAGCTGAAAAGAAGTTTTTGAAGTAAAAGACCATTCAGAATAGAGGCAGAAATACTGTCTTTGAGCCATCCCTCTTTCAAAGCTCTTCATTATAAAAAATCAGAAACCTTGCAAAGCTCTTTTGCCTAAACTAGAAACTAATTGAAATACATATTTTGGAGAAATAAATGTGGCGGAAAAAGAGGTAGAGATTTGCTCAGCAATTAATGGAGAAGGCTGTTGGACGTGCCATTTTTTTCTCTGGTAATCTCTCAAATAATTCCCTTTTTATCTTTTACAAACTTCTCTTTTACTAGGGGAGGCCCAAACAAAGAAGAAGAGATTGCATATTATTAAGGTTGAGTTGCTCTTTGGTGGGCAGGAAAGTACTTAAAAATGTGCTTTTAAGTTTCTGTATTAAAATTTGATACTAACCGTTTTCCTTTGATAAGCTGTTTTTTTTTTTAATAATAGAAGAACTACAATTTTTTAAAATCAAGATTAGATTCTACAACATAAAGTGATTAGATAATTGCTGAAAAGGGAAGAAGTCACTTTTGTTTTAGGGTAGAGGCAACCCACATCCCTCAAAACCTGGTTTTCTCCTGCCTCGGGTCTACTGTCAGCTGTTCTTCAAATTCTCTAAGGCCTGGCCATTCTCCCTGCAGCAAGGAGGAACCTACAGTGCCTTCTTTTCTGACAGACTTGGTTTGATGGGACTTTTTTTTTTTTCTTGTAAGTCATTCGTAAAGCATTATCATCACTAAGAATAAGTAAACCAAGATGTTGTTTGAAAGTGACCATATCTAGGTCATTACTGACGCCTCCGAAGAAGCTAGGAAGCAAAGCATTGCTAAGGTCCAGGCTTGGACCAAAGTCTCAGGATAGGCAATGTTGTCAAACTATTAACACGATCTGTGTCGTGGATTTGGTCTGCTCCACCTAGAATTCTCCCCCACAATTTCCAGCCATGGTTTGGTTTATTAGGTGAGTTAGGCCACTTCCTCTTTATCTGATTCGGAGTTTTAGTTAGTTGTAACTTTGCTGATTGTCTATTAACCTTCTCTTACTAGCAGTGGGACTAAGGCAGACTAAATTCTAATTTACTGTTCTATTTCAGGATGTTTCAAGTTAGAGCAAAACCTGTGGGTACATGCAAGGAGCTCTTGTGACTGCTCAAATTCTTTAGTATTTTGGCCTCAGAAGGACATTCACTAGGAAAAAGGATTATAGCTTTAATTTGTAGAAAAGTGGCACAAATAAAGTAACAAAAATCTTTTCTTTTATAGGGAAGTATCTGCAGAGCTGGTGGTGAGCTAGTGCACTCTGAGCAAATTTCTTGATTAGGAAAAAAAGACATGATAACCTGAGTGGACTGATAAATAGTAAGTTTGACTATTTGACTGAGCTTTGCCTGTATGTTGCTTGAAGAATATTTTGTAACTGAAAAATAGTGGTTAGTGCTTGATATGCAATATTTACTATAATTAAAAGGACTTGACTGCAGTGACAAAGGAAAAACAGGTGGGAAAAAGAATTAAAAATTTGACAAAGTAGAAAATTTTTCAGAATTTTTGTGATAAAAACCCATAGTTGCTTTGCGTATTATTCACACAAGACCTTTTTTTGGCCATCTGCTGTTGCCAAGTTCTAGAGATCCACATTTCATTTTTTAGCGCTGGCTAGCCAAGTTATATAAAGGAAATGTTTGCCTTCAATGTTGTTTTTCCTAAATTATTTGGTATGCTGTGTTTCAGTCTCTTTTGAGTTTATTCATTTAACAGAGGTTCTGTATTCTGTCCCTTCTGTTCATCTTCCAATAATAGCAAATGTCTCATATCCAGAAGTCCTTTCTTCAGTCGATGCAGATAGATCCCTCAGTTCCTTGTTCCCCAGTACCCTTCATACAACCTATGCCTGGCTTCCCTGTCAGGAAGAAAACTATCAGGAATCTTTTTTTTTTTTTCCCCATGCTGTTTACCTTCATCCTTGATTGGTTTTCCTTCCCTGACTCACTTTTTCTGTGTCCCCCCTCTGTTACAGTGATACAATTCTTATGTGAGCAACAAAAAAGAGTATCCGAATTTGTAGTACCAGAAAACCAACTGACTGTTAAGAAAGGAGTCTGGATGGGCAGATTTAAAAATACTCTTTGTCTGTCAAGACAAAGCTCATAACTTCTCATGGAGCCTTTCAGAAGAAATGTTCCTGATGTGTTGTAGCTTGTAAAGTGTGGTCATGAAATGTTGTCTGTCTTTAAATGAAGAAGCAGAGGCTGACTGGCCTGACAACTCACCATTTTCAGAAGTGCTAAATGTTTTGCTGTTTCTAAGTGGCTGCATGTATATACTGAATAGGAGAGATCACAAGGTTAGGTTACACAGAGCCATCACACATGGTGACACAGGGGATATTATTAATTTCTATTCTCTGAGAAAAAGGAATGATTCCATAAATAATAATTTTTTAATAAAGTTTTTTTTTCAGTGAATTTAAGACTTGCACCAGGAGAGATGTGTTTTTCATTAGACCAACATTGTATTCCTACTGTAGGTTCATTTGACAGCTGAAAAAAAGCGTGTCAAAATTCCTGAGCTACACTTAGTGACTGAGAAAAGATTTTGACTATTGTGTTTAAAGGACTTACTTCTAGCTTTTGTCACTTGATGATCCCAGTTTCCAAACGAAACCCGTGTGGCTTGGGACTTCAGTACATATGGGATCTGCGTGTTTGTTGCTGACTCCTTCTTCTGTTTTAGAAGGCGGCAAAGTAAACGGATGTGTGACAGGAGGCTGACTTATGTCATGCCACGAAAGTCCCAGACTTAAGGTACGGTTATATCTATGTTATCTAAGCATCACAACAATGTAAACAATGGTATGTGTGACTAACAGTGGAGCACTGCTGAGAACATTTGTGCCAATTATATTATTAATGATGGAATTTCAGGCATGTGTTTGGATTACCTGTTCATTTCAGTCCTTTCCTGTTGTTGCTTCTTTCTAGCATTAATTTTTTCCAATTACAAGAATTGTTAGTTTTTTTCCTGGAGACACTAGGCCTTTAGTATAGGTAGGAAAAGAGTCTGTAAGATGGTTTACATAGCCATATCCTCAAAGGGCCTGCTGCATAGTGTATCATTCAAAGCTTAGCAGAGTGCATACCACAGCTAGAGGATGTAGAACATCTCAAGGGTCCCTGTGGCTGTTTAACTCTTTGAAATAAACTGCTCCTTCCAGCGGGAGAAGGAAAAAAATACACATTTGCTTGCCAAAGCTGTGCAAACACATTCATCCAAATAATGCTGATCAATTATGTGAAAAAATGAGACATTTTAGGAGCAAAAGACAGATGAAGGGAAAGAGGCACAGTTTATTTATTTAGTGATCATTTTTGCTTAGCAACACCCTATACAAGGAAAGAGAAGCTGCTAGAACATATATTCTGCTTAGGCAAACAGAGGAAACTGGCTTTTCCTTTATTACTTTGAGAAGCAAAAGGTGCAGAGTTGAAAAACAACCCTATTTCCAGGAGCACCCACTTTTTCCTTCTTTGGGGAAAAGGCAGAAATACAATATTTTTTTAGTTAGAAATGTTGGTCACACTGGTTGTGGAACAAGGTATCCATTTGCTAATGCTATCAAAAACATTTGATATTTACCCTAAACATGAATGAAATTCCAGGTATCAGTGACATTTCTCAGCAATCATGGCAGTTTGTAGACATACTGTTCTATTCGCAGCATATTATGGTCAGAACAGACTCAACTTGCATAAAGATGGGACAAAGGCAGCCTTCTCTGTGGTAGAGATGAAATCCATCTTGCTATGTTTAGCTGTAAACAGTAATATGATTCCATCCGCAGTTCTGTATGTGTGAAGTCTCATCTGCTAAAGGACTCTATGTACATTTTGACGAGTTGTTTTTCCCCTCCAGGTAGGTATGGCTTCATAATGTGATTTGAGCTCACCGGATATCTATCCTGTCTTTCTCCTGATATAGAGGAACTGACAAATTAGGGGAAGCAAGCAGATTAAAAGAAATTGTCTTACATGTAATTAATTTCTTCTTGGTTTTCTTAAGTCTTTATTATCCCTCATTTGCTATTCTTTAATTTCTTGCCCATGTGGTATTGTTTTTCCAGGCTCTCATTCCAGGTTCGATTTTCTTCTCACCACACTTGGCATTTATATAGCACTCAACAGTACTTGATTCTTTGCAGCAATGAAATGTTATTACTCCAGGATACAGAGAGGAAAATTAAAGGAAAAAATGCAAATGATTTGTCAAAGACTACTTGTGAATCAGAAATAGAACACAAATGACAGTTTGTTTGTTCTTCCCCTGAATTGTCCAGAAATTAAGTCAGACGTTTATCAGAGGAGCTTTCAGAGGGAAGCTGGATGCATGGGTAAAAGCTCTCAGGGTTTAATGGACGTTACCATCAGAAGCTCCTTGAGGACCAGTCTCTTCCTGTGTGTCCTACAGTCTGGTTTTGTCCAATCAGAGGAAGATCATGTCCATCATGAAGATCTGTTGTGATAAATGGGGATGGAAATTTCTATTTATTTCTATTTATTTTTAATGAAGTCCTAGACAGCATTTACATGCTGCTTTGTGCCTGTGATTGTGGTTAAACTACTGCTTGGTATTGCAGTTCTGAAAGGACAGCTTGGGCAGCGCTGTCATTCCTTAAATGTAGTTAACTTTCCCTTATCTTCTACATGTCTAGAGGTAGCCCTGACTAATGAATACAACAATTACTGCATGCATGTATGTTTACATAAGGTTAGAATCTATTACAGCTCAATAATACAGAACATCCTCAAATCGCTCTGTTCAGTGGACTTCATGGAATCATATATTGGAAGATGGAGAACATACATATAGCTTAGACTGTGTATGTTGATTCTGTTTATTCCAAGCTGAAAGTGGAGAGTTAGTGTAAAAAACCTGCTTTGTTGTCTTGTAAGTTCTGTGGGCCAAACTCCTATATACTCTTGAAGTTCTCTTACAGTGGAATTTTGTGAGACATGAACTGTTACTCTTCTCCCTTCTTAAACAAAAATTGAGGTTGTAAACTTATTTCTAAACAAGGCCTTAAGCATTTAATGGTTTGGGGTTCAGAGCAATGCACTCCAGTGCTGTTTCTATCTGCTGAAGAGGTCTGTAGTGGGTGGTGAATAAATTGGAAACATACAATGCAGGGCATTGTCTAAGTGGAATGAAGGGATTTGAACCCTAAGACTGTCCTCTCTGCTAAGTGATAGTTAGCTTAGAATTACAGTAATATACACAATTTCCATTGTTGCCATAGTAATCATCTTGTCATTAATTCTTATCTTGTTTCTATGGACATTGTATTTCTTGCATTTTTTACACTTCTAATATCCCAAATTATAAAGAAGCATTAAAAGTTGTGATTTTTGAGGAACGTTTACGGGGCATTAGAAGTATGCTGATGCAAATCACGTATTTGATCTTATCACAGTTACTTTCAAAATTATTTGTTTAATTGAATATGAGAAGTGGCCTAAAGTGTCTCCTCATCATGAATGAGAGCTTGTTGTGGGTAAACCAGAGTAGTAATTACTATATAACTTATATAAGACTTCTGGATATCAGTATTGAAAAAAACCCAAGTCATTGTAAGACTGGATGGAAGGGGAAACCTGAATGCTTTGGCAGTGGGGTTGGACTAGATGACCCACAGAGGTCCCTTGCAACCCCTAACATTCTGTGATTCTGTGATTCCTCTTTCTATGGACAGGCAACAAAATGGAAAGAGCCCTGTCAACCAAGGGAAAACCACTGGGGGAAGAAAGGCTTAGATATATTTTTCACAGACAGGAATTTGAATTAGACCCATGCTGCTTTTTTATTTTCTTTTAGCTTCTGGTCCCGGGGAACAGCTATGGATGGAAACCAGTTGGGCCTCCGTCGGCTGTCAAGCAGTTGCTAGTAGGTATTACCAACTATGAATATAATGGGCCCCAAGTCACCTGGAAACCCATCATGCAGCAGGATCTGCTTTAATACTGGGACAGATGTGAGGAGAGGTGTTGCTGAATATTGATGAAAAAATCTACTTGGCTTTAAGAAATAACATAAAGTTATTTTTAACAAACCTTCTATTCTTAGAACAGGTATCTAAAAGCTGAATTGTGTTGACATAATCTCTTCATGAGGCCGCAAAGATATTTTCCTTCTCTACTGTGCCATTTCTAGTGTTTTACCTTTTCCTCATGTTTGGGTTTTTCTCAACATCAGTCATTCATTTACAGCACTTCTGTTGATTCAAATGGGCTTTGGATCAGGCTCCAAGTTACCATTTCCATTCTGTTTGAATAGGGATTTTCTTTTATCCAGAGGAAGGAAATCAATAATTTGTCAAGACAAACCAATGCTCATTTGGATTCACAATCATATGGTGAGCTTTTCTGTCATTTTCTAAAGCGTTTTAGGCTAACAGAAGATGAGCCTTACTTACAATCTTTGCTACTTTCCTTTGTTTTCCCAGATTGATTTAAATTTTTTACTCCATTTGACCATTTGTAGAACAGATTACAGTAAATCTATAATTTGGTTTGTTTTAAAGGCAGTACTAACTTTCCACCCTTTCTGTGCCCCGAGTCTTTCCCAGGGGACCATTCAGGGATCCATCAAAGGATTAACCTTTGACATGAGAAATTAATGAACGTATCTGTAGGAACAAACTAAACTATATCTTGATGTAAGTTTGCTTGCTCTATGCTGTTTGTTTCCACTTGGAGTTTTGCAGATGGCAGATTATTTTTACAGAGTGGACTTCCAACCCGCTTAGGTGCTGCCGCCTCTCTGAAATCCGACCAGCTCCTCATCATTGGCTGTCTCATCACAGGGAACGCCAGGTGCTTTCCCACCTGTGATTTCCCTGCAAACTCACATGGGGAATGCTCAGGGAACCCAGACCCCTGTGCACAGTTTAGCAGCTTGGCCATGCGGACTAGTGATCAGAGTGGAGCGAGTGGCCCTGCGCCTGAGGCTTTCCCCTGGCTTTGTCCTAGAACTGCCTGACCACCTCCCTGGGCCTCGGCTTCTGCAAATAGAGGGATGGTCACACGTTTCTGATCGCTCCATGAGCAGCTGATGTGGGGTGCAAGCTAGAGGAGGGTGTGTGGGAGGTGCTTCAAGATACTTTGTGTTCACTGGGCTCAAAAGGGAAGCTGGGTGCTGGCCTAGGCTCTGTGCATTTTGCTTAAGTGTTTAGCCATCCTGATCCTGGGGCACACCTATGGGGTCCTGCTTTCAGGGGTCTGGCTCCACTATCAGCCTACCCCTTTCTCACGGGAAAACGAGCTGGAGGGCTTGGGGCAGGTCCAGAGCTGGGCTGGGGGTGTGAGAGGCTGCTACGCGAGTGCTGAAACGGGGCTGGTGTGTGGGCGTAATTTGAGGAGGGTGGGCTCTATAGGGGGGAGATGGGAAGGGCGTATGAGGTGTGTTGGTGGGTGTGAGGCGTAGGGCAGGGTGGAGTACGGAGCGGGGTGTGCGAGGGGTGTTGCGAGGGCCGTGGGGTGTGCGAGAGGGGCAGGGGCTATCTTCCTCGCCCATGATTGGCAGCGCGGCAGTCTCCCCTAACGGCTTGTGCTTTCCCTCCGGCCGCCGCTGAATTGGAGGCTAGGAGGGGCTGGGAATGCAGCGCCGGCAGCGCGCACCCACACTCGCTCGCTCTGACACGCACACCGGTACCCCGGAGCAGCTCCCTGCAGCCCGGCCGGCGCCTGCCGCCCAGCTCCCCTCCTGCCTCCGCCGCTTTCTTTTTTTATATTCCCCCTTCCCACTCCCCCCCCCGATTTGGGCGCTTCCCTGCCCACCCGGCGCCCTGCCCGCAGCGCGGCGGGCTGCCTGCGCGGGCGCGCAGCTCGGGGCCATGCCGGCGGGGCCGCCGCCGCTGCGGGGCTCCCTCCTCCTCCTCGTCTTCTTCTTCCTCTCCCTTGGCTCCCCGGCCCGGGGAGCCGTCTACACCAACCATTTCTTGGTGGAGCTGCACGGCGGGGGCCAGGCGGAGGCCGAGCGGGTGGCGGCGGAGCACGGCTTCGGTGGGGTGCGGAAGGTAAGTCCCCGCGCGGGCTCGGGGCGTTGGGGCGGTGCGGTGCCCTCCGCGTTGGGCTGAGGGGTTGCAGCGTCCTCCCGTGAGCATCCCGGCGGCGCGGGGGTGGCCCCTGGCGCGGTCCTGCCCGCGGCTTACCTGAGGAGAAGGGACGGAGCGGCTGTCCCCGCGTTAAATCCCCCCCCCTCCCCCTTTCCAGAGGGGACTTGGTGAGTCGCGGTGCCAACAGCCATTGCAAGTGCTTCGCAGCAGCGGCCCGGAAGGCTGATTGTATTGGACTGGAAAGCAGAGGAGTTTCCCACATGGTAGCTCCGTGCCTTTCGAGTTACTATGTAAACATCCTCCAATTGAGCGCCCATCCTGCGGGGTCGGGAGTTGGGGCTGGGCACAGGGGCAGCTGCGGCCGCCGAGGACTTCCTGTGCACGGCGGCGATTCGTGCTGCTCGGAGCACCTAAAAAAGCATTAAAGCTGCATCTCCATGGAGAAGCTTGCACACAATCTAAATGGAAGATTTCAAGGAGGTTTTGACGCTTACGTTTGTGATGCTGCTGGCTTCTTAATATCTCTGTTGTTCTCACAGAAAAACAGGATGCCCCTAGGCTGAAGAAGCTGCTTAATATTAAGCACGATAAGCAATCGGTGCTTATCACTATTGAATGTAAGTTGGGACACTTCAAATGCCATTGGACGTTTTTTTTTCTCTCCTGAGCTCCCAGGAAATCCAGGGTAGCCACAGTGGCAGGGAATCTTTTCCCGGCTCCTAGGGTGCCCAGCTCCAGTAGAAATCTCTCCCATTCAAATAGTAATTAGACCTCTAAATATTTTAGGGTGCAGTCAGATCTGCCGTGAAGACAGGGGGAAGCTAAATGAATGCTCTGGTCAATATAACTCCTGGCAGACTTCATGCCCAAGCAGCACTCGGCTTGGAGGAACATGGAGGGAAAGCGAGCTGTGATGAGCATTGCTGCTGCTTGTTAGGTTTTTTTGTTTTCCCCGGTAATTATGCAGTGAAAATCTGATCCTACTTCCAAGGAAATGAATGAGAATGGCAGCCTGACCACTGAAGACCTTGATTAAAAAAAAGTAAACATAAAAAATTTTAAGAGCGTAGGAGGTGAGACTCCTTCCCTCAGGCTATCTTGTCTCAATTTCAGTGGGGGCTCATTAGAGAAATGAGGACAAGATTATTTTGCTTTGACCCAGCCAACTCCTGCTGCTGACAAGGTGCTTTTGTTTTGGGCTCATAGCCTTGTCCTGATAGTGACAGAGCTGAGCTGCTGATGTGCTTGGCAAAGTATCCGTTGTGGGGGTTATGTCTTGTCACATGAAACTCAGATATGGCTCTTTGGTCAACAGTTTTCCTGTTTTACTCCGCTCTTGTTTGCACTCCCTCCTTCTGTCCTGGGGATATCTGACTGATAAGGCCTTACAAGGAGGGAAGGGTACTGTTCTGCATAGCTGAATTTCTTATTACTTTTGTTAGATGCTTTCAGGTGATCCTATGACCTACGTGGGGAAGCGACAGGGAGGGATGGGATTTTGTAGGATGAACAAATGTAGCTTCTGCGCTATTACCATCCCCTCCCCTCCACCATGGCTCTCCACAGTGTGCTTCGAGCACATGAGGAGACACACAGATTATTCATGGAAATCAATCTTATAGGTCATCTTGGCAGAGAGCTGGAGGGAAGTCCCTCAGGTGTGCCAGAGGAGAGTGCCTGCTTTCTAGTATATGCCGTGGGGAGGCTGTTTCCCATGGATGCAGGTGTCTCTAGGAACGAAGACTAGCAGAGCTATGGCATGATTTGTGTGTGCTCGCAGGGTGGGGGGGCAGATGGTGACAGTGGCTTCTGTACCGATCACATGCTGTCCCAAGAGGTTTCTAGGTTACCATCATCCTGGTCCCTGAAAAGCTAGAAAGCCTCCCACCCCACCTCTGCAAACACAAGAGAAAACAGCACCCTACTAGCTGTAAGGCAGTAATTTTAGGGAACATGAAAAGTTCATAGAGTTTGGCATTTAGCTGTCTGCATTGGAGGACAGTCCATGAGAGGCTGATAGTGATCTCTGTTCTGAGGGGAGATGTGTAACGGGGCTTGGGTGGTGATAGTCGGCCGTTAATAAAAGCTTGTGCTATCTACTCCAGTGTCTCTTCAGTATTTCTGAACTGAAGAGTCCCCTAATCTGTTTTGGTATCATCAGGCTTGTCTAGCGTCTCTGCTTACAGTCTGCAGACTCAGCTTTCATGGTAGTAACAACAGTGCAGAAAGTTGACCATGGCCGTGTGTGTATGGAGACAAAGTGGTTAGTGGTAAACTCTTGGGGGGGAAAGCACTATGTGTAGATACGCTGTCTAATGAAATACTGAAAAATACCAGGGAAGAAACCAAATTATACCATAAGGAGAAGCGATCTTTGCATACTTCAACAAGACACACAGTTTGAAAATATGATCAGTTATTTACTTAAACCAAATCCAGTTACCTTTACCCATATTGGAGAAGAGCCATTGTCTGAAAATAATCACTTTTATTCAGCATAGGTACTTTCCCAGTAGAAACACAAGGGCAGATTCAGATTTTTCATGCGTATGGATTTAAGACATATATGAGAGGGATTTCTTTTATGCATGCTATGTATCACAGACCTCCTTTAACATAAGTTCATGGGATCTGATTTTTAAATTATGTATTTTTAGTGCACTTTGTTTTGTAATAACAAACAAGCTCTGAGCAAGTGCATGTTACATTCGCTTAACAGCAGATTTCTGCAGAAATACAAGAGAAAGTATAGCCTTGAAGATTAAATATTATGAACTGCATGATGCACTTTCTAACTGATTGTTTGGCTGTGCGTGCTTCCTACCATAGTTCTGAAACCACTACAAGACTTCAGGTAGGGTAAAATGTGTACTTTAAATTCAGTGCTTGCTGAATTGATTAAGAAGGGCTCAGTACTTACGTAAACAGGTGCCTATGTTTTGATCTAGGATCCTAACGTGAGACAGAGTCTCAAAAACACTGGTCAGATTTTCTTTAAGCTTCACTGAATTAATAATCCCAAATACAGACCTCTTTGTAACTCTGATTGTGCTCTTTGATTTTTTTAATGTTTGCAATTTTTCAATCCGTTTGTACCTGTCAGAACTGATTCTATATATTCCTAGTGAAACAGGTACTCGGATAAAGCATATTCTTTTCTTGACATGGTTAGCCTTAACATCTTTGAGCATTCAGGAGTCATGGGAATGCCCCCCTAATAGCTACATGTTAAATTGTGAGAACTGTAAAAGGAACAACTTTTTTTTTTCTTCTTTGTTTTATTTGCCTCCTGGTATGGTTGCCACCAGAATACATTTCTTTATGCAGGCTGATAAAAGCTGCTTTCTGACCTTGCCTTGCAGTTCTTAATTAATTTCTAAGAAGGCGAGTTGCAAGAAGCATTTGGAAAGGTCTCCTAATTGGAGTTTAAACGCATCTTTCCATTTCATCAACAACACTGAGACCAAGACAATCTACAAAATGCCACTGTAGCTAAATATTTAACTTCTGCTAGTACTGGGGTGAAGGGTTTTAGACAATTAGCATTCAGGGGCCTCAGATTTTAAAATAAGAACCAAACACAGATTTTAAAACATGGAGAATTTTGTGTTCCCTAAAGCCAGTCTGTTTTTTCCTTCATGCATAACCTGATCTCCTCTCATTCTAAATCTTGCAAAATTCAAGTTACCTCTCACAAATGTGACTTTTCTGCTTCCCATTTTTGCTTAGGGGACTGCTGGTTGAGGACCAAGTTTTCTGGAGCTGGCCAGGAATTCCTGGATGAAATTGGAAGCTTGGTGTTTTTTTTTTTTTTTTGCATTGCATAAATATGGACTTAGTGAAAAAAAAAATTACCAGATAAAGAGGCCAGATTTCTTGCTGTGGCTGCCCTCTTCTGCATTTAGGCTGGGAGCCTGTGAGTTCGGAGTTAATGTGGCATGGAAGGCAGAATAATGTGTATGCAGCTTTGAGAACTCGTTGCAGGGATCTCCTTCAGGGATCCTGAAAATTTCATCCTGGAGTTCACACACTAAAGCCCAGAAAAACCCTCTTGTGCAAATCAACTCCTAAATCTGAAGAAGAGATACTTGTCTAGCTTTTTATCTAAGGTGCCAGCCTATGCTTCTGCATGCCCAGAATGCAGTGTGGTGGTTGAACAGGATTACGCACATGTAAAAAATGCTGGTTGCAGGTGTGGGCCTGGATGTGTGTTTACAGGTAGTGTGTTCATATACATACATTTGTTTTTTTGTTGTTTTCCCGCTAATACCTGTGCACGGAGCAAAGAAGGGTGAACTAGGGTTCTGGCTCACCCCGTGTGCATATATATTAACCAGCCAATTTGTGCACATATATGGTAGTCCATACTTGACAGATAAAACATGCCTGTGCTGGCTTCACATGTGCTGCTAACCCAAGCGCTCATGAAAGTGTTAGTTCTGGCTAGGTGAAGGCAGCACAGAGGGTGCAGACATGTTCCATCGTGGAGCATCCCATGCAAAGAAGAGGCTGAGAGCCCAGGTCTCACCACATGGGGCCATTGGAGTACAAGGACTTAAGATCAAGCCTTAGACTGCAGTGTTTCTGTGCACTAATACATGTTTAATAATTAGCTTTGTGTTTTATGCGGGGCTAGAGGAAAGGATATTTGTTTGCAAAAGCAATCCTTTATTATAGAAACAGAAAAAACTCTTAGAAATGGAAATTACAATGCAAATTTTTTGAGGAAACCCTAGATTTCACTGTTGCAATTTTGTGTTACTAAGATAAGAAAAAAGTAAATTCCACGCAAATGCTAATTGTGCAACTACTAAGATTTCAATAGAACACCTCACCATAATAGCAAATGCTCCTTTTCCAAGAGATAGCCTGAGCTGATGTGTTTAAATTAGAGCGAAAAAGCAATTAACTAGCAGGAAAATTTGATCTTGCTGCGGGAAGGCACACTGCTGAGTGGTGATGGAGAGCTCCCTTTTCCAGAAGAGCCCTGGAAGAAAGTAACTGGGGAGACTTGGAGGGAGCAGCTATCTGCGTTTGGAGGGATCCTTGTCAGCTCCTTGCAGGTGGAGTCCAGGCATATCACTGGGCACAGACTGGGAAGTCCTGTTTGCTACTATTTACACTCGAGAGAAATATGAGTGGAATTAAATGAGAGTTTTGTTGTGCTAGGAGTGAGTTTGCCTTATATGTGGAAATACTGTATTTTTTTCAAAATGATGCTCTTTTGTTTGTTTGTTTGTTTTTATTTTGCGTTCTGCCTTGGATCATAGAATAGTTTGTGTTGGAAGGGACCTTTAGAGGTCATCTAGTCTAACCTCCCTGCAGAAACAGCCCAAGGAGCAAACACTGTAACTGGCTAACTCAGAACAAAATAAATCGCCCCTTTACTTAAATGTGCTCACTTATGCATGTGGAAGCTCTAAACTATCAGCAAGAACGTAAACCACAGGCTCAAGTACATCCGTAACCCAGTTTCTGTAGAGCTCCTTTTCTACCAGAGGCTCAGACCAACTGCTTGTGGGCAGTGAGTGTTCCGTTTGATGTATAAAATAATTACCTTGTCAGAACTTCATAGCATTTATTATTTGAGTGTAAAACAAGAAGGTCAGACTCCCTTACTATAGATCTCCGCTGTAATTGCTCTATACCTGTTTTGAATACATGGTATAATTCTGTTTCTTCACAAAACATGCACATTAAACTTTACCTTTACAGAGAAGTATAAGTTTAAGCCAGATATGAAATTCTGGCTATTTATAAAGCTGCCTGCATTTATAATTTTGTTTATTCTATATTGCTTGAACTCATTGGTGAAACTGAATGTGTGGTAGAAATCCAGGAAATGCACTGCGAGTAATTCTTTTTTCACTTGTTTTTTTTTTCATGCTGCAGCCCAGCTGGGGATGTGCAGTTATTTGTTTTCATTTAGATTATATTTAGTTTTGCCAGTGTCAAGGAGAAAAATACAAAGAGAAAACATATGAAGAAGTGAACAGCATTTCCAGAATGCTGTGATCCGAGCACACCAGAACTGAACATGGTGTGTACTAGCCTGTCTCCTGCAGTCTAGCCCCGAGTGCCTGCCTGATGAAAGCTTGTTGCTGGGTGGTGTGAAGGCACCAGGGACAGCTTTCTGCTCCAAGAAGTATCTCTAGGTCTGAGGGGCTTAGGCAGCTGAGGTGCATCAGTGCTCAAAGCATAGATGTTGGGGGTTGCTATCTGCTCCTTCCTCCACCTTGCCAAAGCTGGTGGAGCAGGAACAGCTCATCCAGGCTCCTCTCTGCCAGAGGCTGCCTGCACACTACCAGACCGGAGCTAGCCTCCCTGTCCAGCAGTTTTAGGATGGTGTGGCACCATGGAAACCAGAAGCGGCCCTATGACTTATTTTACTAGAGCCCCTGCTCTGGAGAGTGCTTGTGAGGTGTGGGAACCACTGGCAAAGTAGCCACAAGTTCTTTGTTGATGTTTCATGTCAGAAAACAGCTTATTGCCTTGTACTGTGTCTCCTAACCTTGGTGATCCTCCATTTCCTACTTTTGTGAAATCCCTTGGAAGTATTGCGTGTAGTGACTTCAGCTCCCCAGGTTATTTTTCTCCTTTATATGCCTCTGTGTAAAAGAATCATGATGGCATGTGGAGATTTCTGTACCAGCAAATGAGGTTCAGCATTTGTACCGGGAGAGACAGTATTAATACACAGAAAACAGTGTTATTTTAATATCAATACTAGATAAACAAAGATCTTTAGTATGGTATCACTGTCCTGCTGTCAGTCTGGGATCTCCTTTCTTCTGCCCAGATAGCTTTCTTGTAGATGACTTTCAGGCTATTTCTGGACTCTGCAACATACGGATATATTAATTGTCTGTATGTGTTTGAACTTTGGGATCCCATATGCTGTGGCTCTGTCTAGGGCCCTATTTGAAGCTCTCATCCCTCTGAGTAGGTTTTCCATGTGCCGAGAGCAGCCCGAGAGCCATTTCTAAGAGCCTATATTGATATCTGTTGCTGTTACCTACACCTAAGTTAATTTGTCCCCGTACTTGAGGTTGCAGAGCTGTGCAGCAGAAGGATAACTGTTTTTGTAACAATACCCTGTCTTGAAGACTTAGTGTTTGGTATCAGGCCAGGTGGACAGATCCCAGTGTCATGCCTACAACGAGACCCAGATGGTTTAGGTTACTGCAAATGAGGTAGAGCATTTTGTTTCTAGCTTGGGAGTTCAAATCCAGATTAAAACTCTAGACCAAAATAAATTGTCATTTCAATCCCAGCTCAAAGTTCTTCCATTTGAGAACTTGTGGCATGACTGGCATTTGTTTATTAGGAGGCAAATGGACCTGGAGACTGACTGTGCTGCTAGGCTTGGCTCCTTCAGAAAAGCACCAAGATGTGTTGTGGGGTGCTTGAATTTATGCTATCTTTTAGAAGAACCAACCTTTTTGTGAAGGTGGAAGATGAACTTCTATCCTTCTTACAAAATATGACAGGTAACAAGATGTAACACCTTACCACTCTTAGAAAACTTTTACTGCTGTAACTGTACTGATGATGTTAAAATGGGAAAACAAACCCAATTCCAGTGGTTAGTATCAGTGGAGGAGTGCTAACATCTTTAACTCATTCCACATCAGAACATTATTAGCAGAAATTTCATTTTAAACTAGAGCTTTTATTAGTAAGACTACACTGATTTAAAAAAACAAAAACAACAAACCCAAACCAAACCAACAACAACAAAAAAGAAACATCAGACTTCCTGGGTTAGTAGTACTGGTAATACTTCATAGTGTAGCTAAGGAGAAGTATGCATGCGACCCTTTTCCTCACTCAGCTATGGAACTATTATAGTTAAAATTAATCCATGCAACTCAAATTTCAAATGCTTGTAATAAAGTACTTAGAAAGTAGTTGCTGAAACGTATGAAATGTAGAATTTATTTGGTAGATATTTTCAATTAGTAAGTCCTGAGAAACGTCTGTGCTCATCGAAAATTCTGTGAGCTGGAAATCAAGCCAAAATCCTAAAATGAGTGATAAACCCTGTCAGCTCCTATTAAAATACTATACCTGGGAAATCCTCCTGTGCAGTTCCAGTCCGTAGTGTGGGTGGCTAGTTTTTGAGAGCTGTGGTAACAAACTCATTGCTAGGTTTAATGGAGCTAAAATTTACCTTTGTCCTGTAATGCTATGCTAGTTGTCAGACACCCTCTTCTTTTTTTCTTGTTCTTTCAACTTTTCAAGTAATTAAATGGGTCAGGTCTCTACAGGGTGCTGGCTGCATGATGTCTATAAATATTGCAGTGAGCAACCCAGAGCTTCCATCCATCAGTGGCCTCTGGTGGGAGTAAGCTGAACTGCTTGAGTATTTGTCAAAGACAGGGTTTCTCTAAGTAACCTGAAGCAGTCTGGTGTGTTGCTCTTGTTGTAAATCAAGGTGAGCTCTACATTTAACTCTCATAAGTTCGTTGAAAAATCTTACCGTATACTACTCAAATGGAGATTTAATTTCAGCTCAGTGGTCCCAGGGACAGAGCAGTCTGCTTTGGGACAGAGAGTGCTGTCCCAGAGAGGGATGAATTTGGTGTTGTGTTGTGTGAAATTCTGCATGACCACCACACACAGTTTATCAGCTGGCATGAAATCCAATTTGGATTTATGACAGTAGCTCAAAAGTCTTAACTCAGCTGAATGCTGGCTGTGTACTCACTGAAGGAGTGAACTGGGACGTAATGTTCTTTGTCATGTATTACCTAACTTCTCAAATAAAACTTCTGTGTAAACATTACACTCTTAACTTCTTTGTCCACAGAAAGGAAATGGAAAGAGTGACCTCAGTGTTTACATCAAACCAGTCGGCAAGTGTGTCCCACATACTCGTGATTGAACTAGATTATTTACTTACCTGATGAGTGAAAGGGTAGTATGTCAGAGCTGCTTTCTCCTAGAGTATAGAACCAAACTGTGAAAATCTGAAACCCAACAAATAAGTATTTAATTATTATTAAGTGGAGAAACTGGTACTATTATTAGACAGGTGTTGCATATCAAGCTAGAATCAAACAGGTGACTCTCTTTCTCATATGGGTAGTAAAAGGGTGAGGAATACAGCCTCCCCTCTCCTGATGACACAGGATACTGCTGTTTGCCTGTTCACTCTTTATGAAATACCAGTGAAATGAAGGGGTGTGATTCTGAAATCCGCTCTATGGGTAAGCACTGTTGTTGTCATGTAGTGTGTAACACTGAGTGCAGCAGAAGTTGTGTTTAAGGCTTTTAGCTGCAGCCAAGATATGGTGAATTAGCTATAACCATGACTGGTGGATTCCCAGAGGGACCTTATGCTTCCCTGTATCAATTAATTTTAGAAATGTGTGTAAACTAAATTTGTAATTTAGAAGTTACTCTGAACCAACTGTAAAGTGGAATTGTCGCTTCCGAATTTGGGTGAAAAATCAGAACCTGAACATAATTTGCAGGTTTGGATGGGTTGTTAGTATTGGTGGAATGACAGTTGTGGATCGTGACATCAGCTGAATTCTGGTCTTCACAGCATTTCAGTCTATTAATTTTTACATTACCATTTAAATCCCCAAATTTTACAGGCAAATGTACTTATCTCCTGACTGTAAAACCATTCCATTTCTCCTACAATTCAGATATAGTTCAGAGTAAAACCAAGATAGAAGAGCAAGTGGCTTTTTTTGCTTTCTTCTGATGGGAATTAAAACACTAAATTTCATTCTCTAAAATCCCCTTTTTTCCCCTGTCCTGGGTTCGGTCAGTACAGGGTTAGTTTTCACCGGAATCCCGGAAGGGGCACAGCTGGGCTGGCTGACCCCACCTGGCCAAACAGAGCCGGGTATTCCATACCATGTGCCGTCATGCTGGGTTCCGGTGGGGGGGAGCTGGGCGGCAGGAACTCACTCGCGGCTCGGGAGCACGGAGCGGTGGCGGTTCGGGAGAGTGGCTCTGGGTTGTGGGTTGTGCGGTTTGTGTTGTGTTTTACCCTTATCTGTATCGTTGTTGTTCCTGTTCCCTTTGTTTGCTGTTCTGTTAAACTGCCCTTATCCCGACCCACCAGTTTCTGCCTCTTTCTTTTCATTCTCCTCTGTACCCCGGCGGGGGGAGGGGCGGCCACGTGGCGCTTTTGTTGCCGGCGGCAGCCAAAACCATAACATCCCCTCTGAACATATTTTATTTGTGTAAAATATATTGTACCTTGGTAGAGAAACTGATATTCCAGGCTCTAAAGGCTAAAACATGCTGAGAGTGCGTAATTGGGAAGCTACATTTGCCTTGCTTGACTGATGTAATAAAAGGAAGATAACAATTCAGCAGATGCTAGATTGACCACAATTTTTGCTGGCAATAAACTTGTGTCATTTACTAAATGGTAGTAACGAACAGTAAAAAGACTTATTTCACAGCTGCCCAAAAGGTCAATGAGGTAGGTCTCGGGAGGAAGAGGAAGAGGTGGTGGTGCTATTTTTTTTCCTTTCTCATCATTATTCCTAGCATCATGGCAGATGCGGGTCATCCTTTTTCTTCCATCTAATATGGAACCCACTTGAACCCACTCAGAGCAGTTAATCTCTGTTGTGAAGTGTCGATCATGCTGTTGTGTACTGGAGCTGACAGGAGCTCTCTCCGGTTTGTGATGGCGTAAGTGATGGAAGAATTTGCCTCTGACCTGATCTTGTAATAGTGGGCATTAATGTCCATGACTTTCTCTTAGCTGAGTCAAGCAACTGTACAAGAATAAGGAAAACAGCAGTGTCCCAAAATTTCTCTTTTTCTTGGCTCCACTGAAATAGTTTTTCTTAAAGCTTCCTTACCCAGCTCTGCTCAAGTCTTCCATCTTAAGTTTTTTTAAAAAAAGAAGCAACAGTGTGTCCCTTCCCTGTAGTTCAATGTCACAGTTTTGTTTCTAATTGTTACCCAATACTTCTCTCCCATAAAGCAAGTATTTGTCTCCAGGAATTGACTGCTTGTCTGCAAACTGGAAGACTTGTTCAGTGTGGTCTAACAACAGAAACCGCTCTGTGAAGCACTTTCTGTCAATCAGTTATTGCTTGGCAGCCTAGCATTAAACAGACATGGAGAAAAAAGGAAAGAATAAAGGTTTTGAATAGAAAGAGAGCTACAAATCTTCCTTCAGTGTTGGCAAGGGCTAGCATCTTTGCATTAGTGCAATTCACCTTTTCTGTGCTTTCTTGAGTAGCTCTTGTCATTAACCAACTAATTCTGGTCTGAGCTGCTTTTATAGTACTACTTCACTAGAGCTTGATTTCATGACATTGCTTTTGGGCGCTACAGTAGCTGAGGATTTTCACACATGTTTATGTCCTACACACTTTACTACATGGACATAGATTTAAAAATAATGCTGAAGTGGTCTGCTGAAATGTGAGTGAGTAGCCATGTCTTGCCCCCTCTCCATCTTTGAGATGCTACTACCAGTAATTTGTGGCTGGGCCACACTTCATCTTAATGCTGTTTTAAAAAACAGCAAACTTTATCTCGTAGCTTTTACCTTGGAGTTTTTAGAGCTGATGTGACACCAGGTTCCAGTGTGACAACAGTAGTTGACCTGTTTTGTTATGTGCTTAAAAGGAGACATGGGTTGTAGATCAGGAGTGAGGCAAAGTGGTCTTTGTTAGCAGTGCTAATTGCTATCAGCACTATTCATCTAGCTCAGTTAGAAGTATACCGTGGACACTTAAATTTGCAGACTCTAAGTCAAGTTATTTCTTATGAGTTTTCCCTAAGGTGGAAGAACTGACTTCCATCATGTGTTATTTAAACATATTAAAATATTTACCAAATATTTGTTGCTGAAGAGGTACCTGATTGCATAGGTATATATGTGTGGATATACCCATTAATATATGCTTACAATTGCACTTGGCATTTTATAGTTATAGTTTTATAGCAGTCTGTAGTGCTGTGCAAATATTAAATAAATCCTATCAAAAAAATAAGTAGAGAAGTATTTATTAGACTATGCCATTTTACATGCAAGGCAACTGAAACAAGAATATTACAGCTGTAATTGTTTGAGATTCTCTTAATATTAGGAGTCACTAGGGTTACCCAGCATCTCTGAAGAACAGACTCTCAGAGCATTGCCTGGGGCTAAAGCACAATGAGTATTTAGGACACAGCTGAGATTCACATCCTGTGAGTTTTAGTCCTGGCTCTGTCCTACAGCAGAGAGGGAAGGAGCAAATTAAATGCTTGTGGATAGAATGGTCTTGGTGAGAAAGTTATTTGAGGTGTGAAAAATTTCACAGAATATAAGTGTCTTGGGAGATACTTTGAAAACACAGAAGAGCCTTGAAAGAGTGGCAGGAGAGTAGAGGAGCCCCATTGCTCCAAGCAAGAGACAGGCCCTTACAGCAAAAGGGACTAGACAAAAGGTTTTCTAAAATCCAAGGGCATATGTTCTGCAAAGTCTTTGGCTATCGCATTTGACTTTATACTGTTTATAAAGGAAAAGAACTTCACTGTGGGTGTGAAGGGACCTTTCAGAAACTGCTTCTGCTGGCTTGAGAAAAACTCACTAGAACTTTTCAAGCAAGGCTGCCATGTTCTTACAGGATAACTAATACCCTAAATAACAATAACAGGTAGCCTTATTACCGTGCGTATTACAATATTTCCTTTGACTTGTGGATCTCTCAACCAAAGTAGTCACAATCCTCTCTTATTACCACCACCTGTTGCTGATTCCCTTGAGAGGTGGTTGGCTATGTATATGAAACAGAGCTGAAAACATGTAAGTATCTAAGTCAGGCATTTCTGAATTATTTTGTAGGCAAAATGTTGTACTGTGTTAATCAGTTGATTCCACAAGTATCATCTTCTGATGATATTTTAATATGAGATTTACATTTTGGGAGTGTTAAAGCTATGCCTGACACCTCCACCTGCTGCATGTGCCAAGACAAGCAGAGTAGGGTTTGGTGGAGGCAGCTAAATATGACACAGGTGCAATGAAAAATGAGCCAGGAAGACAGAGCCAAAACACTCAGACCTGGACCTGACTGTGCCAGTCTTCAGGGCTGTTTGGAGCTTGTGCAGATCCCTTGCTCCACCTGAGATGCTTATGCTGAGCCTTCAAAGTAATTATAGCACCCTAATGAGAAAGTGTGAAATTCTTGCCTGGGGCCTTGGGGACACAGTAGACTGGATTTTACATTTGGTAAGCTCTGGCATAGCTTTAGCCCTCTGTGCTATTTCACATTTCTCCACCAACATTTGAATTAATCCTTTCTTGTTCATGCATTGTTCTGTGTTATTTTGGTGCCTGGGACTGCCTGTGTCTCTAGCTGGCTCTGCTCTTACATGGCCCTCATCACTATAGCGAGTGAGTGCCTTTGACTTCAGACTTGGCTCCCATCTGTGTATTTAAAAGTAAAACGAATTCTAATGCTAATTGGGGTGAGGCAAAATGAGAGAAAGAGAGTTTTAAAATTCATATTGAATATTTATGAGCATCCTCAGTGCATTTTGTGAAACTGGGATGAATACGTTTCTAAAAGGTTTCTAATTTCTGCTGGGAGGCACTTCGTTGTGCTTCAGCTATAATAACAACTGAAGGAGTGAGGCTTGTGGTGCCCTTGAAGGCTCTAAATATTCATGCTAGGTTTAGGTTGTATTTTCCTTTGGTGAGCAATAATGGGATGAAGGAGCTCACCTGTGCAGATTTATGGCCCATTTTAAAGTCAGGAGCTGCGCTTGGGTTCTGTAAGGGAGAGATGCTTTGTCTTATACTTTTTTAAAAACATTTTTTTGTTGTCGTTTGGTGGATAGATATTGGGTTTTTTCCTCAGAGCAGACAAAAAGTTTCTTTAGTACCAGTGTTTGTCTGAACCCTCATGTGCCTGGCCACTTATTCATGGTAGGGCAGTCAAGGAGCCTTGAGGAGGGTCTTGGTCAGCCTGTCTGGATGAGGGTTTGCTGTGAATCTCATTCATTGATAGATCAACGTATGCTGATTTTGGTGGCGGTCAAAGAGGCAACCGTTGGGTAACTTGTTATAAATCACCCTTTGCTTGTATATTAAAATCATTTTGCTCAGAAGAAAGTTGTTATGAACTGTTGTCTCCACTGGTAGCTTGGGAGAGGAACCTTAACAACAGATTCAAGTAAACCGGTTTTGGAATATTACAGTATCAGGGAGAAATCATTGGAAATGATGCACAAAAGCTAGCAGTGTGCTATAGGGATGCTGCGTTACATGATACAGCATGAAAGGCTGTGCGGGAAGACAGGGCAGAGATCAGTTCCATTAAAATAGCAGGGGGCCATCCGATCTGTTCTTTAGCTTCCTGTTGGCACCTTAATTTGCTTGTGAGATCGTGTAGATGGAGCCCTGAAGCGAGTCAGTAAAATTTAATGGTGCCTGTGAGGAACAGGCTGCCTTATACCTGATTTTTCCTTCTTGGAGCAGATCAGTAGTTGAGGGCTAAGCAGTGGACTGTGTCTTTTTTTGTTGTTGTTTGTTTTGGTTTTTTTTTTTTTTTTGTTTCCTAGAAATGCCTGGTGGGGAGAATTTTAGCTGCCTGTTTACAGTCCTTCTTCCTGGGGTGGCATCTGGGGAGCACAGAGTAAATTTCCTGCTCTTTTCTTGCTGGGGAAAGATTGTCAGATGTAAGGAGGAGAGTGCAGAAAGGCTGGACACCACAAATTTAATTTACTTGGTTTTATTGCAGTATAATTACACTTGTACTTCCCTGGTGGAGCAGTAGTCTGAGAACAGCCAAGGTACCCCAGAGTCAGAGGTATCAGGGCTAAAACTGTGCACGATGTGAAGCATTTCCTGCTTCCTTCTATACCGAATGGTACATCCTAGCCATTTTGCTTTCTAGATAATTCTCTTCCAAAAACTAAATAGTTTTTTTTTTCCTCAATTTAGTGGAACACTGAATTTTTTTAAAGTTATTTTGTGGTCCACGTCTGTTTCAGGAAGGAGGTTAAACAGGATTTCATCTTTGCTTTAGATAGTATTGTTGATAACCACAAGGAGGCTGCAAATCTGAAGAAAAGGAGACAGGTGGATGGACAAGGCTTTGCTCTACTTGCTGTGTTGTATTTGTGATTCTGATATTTTTTGTATGTATTTTTCCCCAGTAATTTTACAGAAATATTGCAAGTAACAAAGTGCTTGTAATTCCTGAGATTCTCAGTCTGTCTTTGTACTGGACCATATTTATTCATCAAGGCAATAGCAGACCCTTTTCTAACTCTAAACAATCCTCCTCATGTGAATATTCAAGTGCTTTTCAGTAACTAGTTATCCTACATAATTGCTAATTTTTCTCTGAGGGCAGGAAGTTTTGCTTGTGTCTAACAGAAAGAACCTGAGCCACCAGACTGAGTGCATTATTCCTCTGTGTTAAATGCACAACCTGCTGCTGCTGAAGTAGGAATTTTACTCCAAGCAGATTCCAGCTTTACAATGAGAATATCACAGAGTAGCTACTGCTGGTGACACTCAGTGTTTTTTATGTACAGGAGCCCTTCTGTTTTCATTTCACTTCATTACATGCACTGTTCATTTTGCTATTTCGCTCTAGCTCCATATCCAAGTAGACCTCCTGGAGAAGCTAATAGCAGGAGTGTAAACCCTGCTGGGACCTACCTGTGTCCTGCCATTTGGTTGCTGTGGAGGAGTTACTGACTCAGTAGCAGGAGTTCGTCAAAACCGGAGCACTTCAGTGGTTGCTTGTGGTATTCGCAGATCTCAATGCAAAGTCCTTATCAAAGCGTGTGACATTTTAGGTTGGCATCTGACTTCTCCTGTGTGTACATTTGTTAATTTTAAGGATTTACTGAAGAGTTTAGATTCTTCTCATAAATTGCTTGGTTTCTGCTATTAATTATTTACAAACCCATGGTGTCATGTCACATTTCAGGTATTGTGTGACTTAGCTGTCCTGCTGTCTGTCCTCCCCAATTTCATTGAATGAGTGTGAAACCATGTAAACTGTAAAATATCTGAGTTCCTCAAAGATTACTGGGATATCTGTGGAAAGAAGTGAATAGTCAAACATATTCATGATTTTGTCTGTAAATCTGGTCATTGTGGTACTAGCAGTAATAGGTTTTGCTTATGGTCAAACTTGAATACACTGGCTTTAAAAGTTTACTATACAATAGTATAGTATTCTAAGTGGCACTAGAAACTAACCCTACCCGGAAAACAAACAGTGAATATCTGTTATATATTTCCAGATAGCTTCAAAATTGCTGAGATTTTTCCTTAATGGAAGAACAGTAAGATCAATATTTGGCTGGAATTGATTTGAAGTGTTGATACTGAGATAAAAAGAAGGAAAATATCCTGATTTCACTCAGAGAATTAGAGGCATAATTGGACCACAGCTTGCGATGGATAGTAATGGTTAGCATGGTGAGATGGATTTCAAGCTGTATCTGATCTGGCTATTTAGATTTGTTCCCTGCGTGTTTTTTAGGCGTAGAGTAATGCGTGGACATGGGGGAAGGGCCATTTCCTAGATAGTCAGATCTATTGCCAAACTCTAGATTATGGAAAAACCTTGTTACCCAGTTGGTAAAGATGTAAGGTATAGACTTTTAAAGCATAAATCTGCGTTTTAAACAATGACCTGAACACAGACAGGATTTGAAGTTCTGCGGCTCTGAGGATGGATGTGAAGCATCGGAGGCTTCTGTGGCCACCGCTATGTGCTTTTGTAGCCTCATTTCTTCTGCCGAGCTGTTGTGTTCTTCACATATCTGTGAAGCTGATGCGAAATATTCTGATTATTTGCCCAGTAAAGCTCACCAGCCAGTCCCATAAATCATCTCCAAGGGACAATAATGCTTTTGATGAAATCTGCTTAACCTTTTTACAAGCACTTAAAAGGAGGTCTTTTATCAGAATGAGATGCTTTGATTTTTTTTTTTAAACTTACTTTGCATTAATGTATTATGTATCCGTACACCATGGAATTTTAAGTGAAAATGAAATGCTTTGATTTCATTGATATCAAATGTTTTAATTGCATAAAAAAGAACTTTGTAGAAAAAAATAAAACCTCACATATTCATTTTTTGAATGTGACCAAATTTTAAACTTATAGAATTCACTGTGAATCTTCCGTTCCCACACCACTCGACATGTATGCCAAAATGTATTTGTGGAACTGCACCAGTTATAGTGATAGATTTAATGAAGCAGGAGATAATTTCATAGAAGGAAAATTGTGTTTGTGAACGGAATATTCCTGTATACAGGAACAGAATCTGTTTTATGGCAGGAAGGTCCTGCGACTCTTGTTCAACCCAGATTTTCAGAATGACTATTCTATCTAGATGTCAGTCTCAGAGTAAAGAACTCTGAACTCCTGCTAAGAGGTTTATGTTATGAAGAACAGATAACAAGAAGGAGAGGAACAAGGCTGTCATGGCTGTTCTGGAATATCTCTTTTAAGTAGTGATTTTACATGTAGGGTAGTCTAACCTTTGAAGTTGATCAGTTCACAGCAATAACATATAACTTCCTAACATGAGCCCATTTTCTTTTCAACTTTTACAAAGAGAAGCTTAGTTTAAACATACGCAGTTACTTGCTTAGAATTAAACGTTCAACTGGAATCTCCCTATGAAGATGGAAAGGGGGAAAAGCTGTAGATTGAGATGCAAATGGAGCTTTCTAATTGACTGCTGGAAGTGGGATGCTCTTCTCCTAATACCATGTCTTTGAGCCTTCTCAGAGCTAAATGTCTACTAGTCTTCCAGGCAGTCTCTGCCAGTCCTGTGGAGACAGATGCATTTAATAAGACACATGTCTTCCTTCCTGGGCACCTGCCTTAGGGGGGGCTGGAAAGTCCTTGGGAGGTGTTTGCTTGCTGCTGAAGTGTCTTAGACTGTCTTAGGCTGTATGAGACTGCTCCCACCAGGACACTGTAAGCTGTCTGTTTTCTTAATATTCTTTTCTTGGTATTTAGAAGAAATTCCAAATACCATATTTTTCTGAGAGTGGAAATCACTCTGCTTTCCGCCTTACTGCTTACGACATCAGCTCAGGTGCATAATAACAGCTCAGAAAAGCACTTCTGTAATGCCTTATTACCGAAGGGTGGTTTGTGGTAGTTTTAAATCATTTGCAGTTCATTTTGTTATTTTATTCTGTGTTTTTCATGAAATAGGAAATAATCCTGATGTGATTTAGGAAGCCCTTCAGAAATATTGGCACTGTTGACCTTAAACATAAGGTGAAAATAGCACCAAGTGTATACAAGTGAAGTTACACATTGTAAACTTGTAGCAAATAACTTTAATACTGCTGGGCACACTTTTCAAAAGTAACTTAGAAGTGACTTTCTCAAGAGTGCTTTGAGCCTTTTGGCGTAACTTTTTATAAGTCTTGTTGTAGTTTCCTGAGTCACTTCACAGGTAAAAGCTTCTGTCATCCTTACTAGTAGCAAATAGCTCCATGATGTTTGTGTGTTTTTTTTTTTT
>Ga0065711_1029537_pt1 | contig 35788 bp, 16 predicted proteins | sample Hoacrofraction12_FD_59098 | JGI IMG/M metagenome (GOLD analysis project Ga0065711, IMG submission 59098) | Hoatzin crop microbial communities from Cojedes, Venezuela - Epithelial fraction 12 v2 (version 2) | ecosystem: Host-associated > Birds > Digestive system > Esophagus > Crop | place...
GCTCCCCCAGCTCGGACGAAGCCGGGCGCCGGCGCTGGCCCAGGCGGGTGCGCGGGCATCATCGGCCCCTGGCAGCGGCGGAGCGGAGGCTGCACCCTCCGCCTGCTCACCGCCGGCTGCCGGGGCCCCCGGGAAGCCGTGCGAGGACGGCCCGAGATGCTCCTGCCGCTAACTCTCCTCTGCCCGCCCCGGTGCGTCACTACCTGGAGGAAGGCAGCCTCGTGCTTTCGGAGAGCTCCCCGCAAAACCCCTAACAGCCTCTCAGAGACCGCAGTCCTAGCCCTCCAACACCAAACGGTGAGCTCTCCTTCCCCATCTCGCTAGCTGCCAGCTCCCGTAACGCTCACAGATGCGTAGCGTGCACAACTGGGAAGACTGGCATCGGGGGGAAGACCTGACTCTCAAGCCCTGCAGCTTAGAAGATGACAATGTGAGAATGAACGTGCAAACTCCGCTCAGTTAGTGCTCTTGCTTTGTAAGAGGAAGATACTGCCCTACCCAGCCCTGAAAAATAACTGTGGAGCACCAACCTTCTAGCGCCAGTCTGCCATCTTCCCCTGACGAGCAGCCCCTGCCACGTTAGCCAGATACCATCAAACCCACCACTTGCTACAGAAGTAACAGGACGGAGCAAATGTCGCGACCATTTTGTGCCCGTCGTTACAGTTCAGCACTCTACCGTGCTCTAACTCCTGACAAAATCGCAGGATACGCTCTCAGTAACAACATGCCCCTAATGTTATACATCACTTAAATACTAGCGGTTGGTTGTAGGACTGGTCAACTTCTGCAAACAGCATTCTTCACCCTAAATAGCATTCAGCTGATGTGGGGCGAAAAAGGAACTACTGTTTGCCTGTCAAGTAGTTAGCCCCAAGATAAACCCTTGGCTAGTGCTACAACTGGGCATCACATGCTTCTCCACCTCTTGCCAAAAATAACCGACAATTTCTTTATTTACTTGCACAACTACATGTACTCTCCTATTTTTCTCTCACTACTGGTTCCAGTATTTTCAACACACGCCTCTTGATTTTAACCTTTATTCAGGTCCAATCCTTCCAATAAAGACTGTCAGGACGCTAAGTCAGAAACTCAATGAACGAATGAATTGGAGCAGACAGAGTTATTGTATGGAATTACTAACACCTAACACTGGAGTTACTAGCGTAATACCACCAATACTCAGTCTTGCAAGGAATGACACATATAATTTAGGGGTGGGGAAAAATAGCTGGGTGTCAATGCTAGCAAATTATAGCTCTCAGAGCCGCTCATCACATCTTTCACTTGCTAATTTTATAAATATTAATCAAGCCTCTCTTCACACGTCTCTTAAAAAATAATGTCCTACCGAATTATTCAGATACACATTTTATTAACATATAATCTATTTTAAAATACTTTAAATGTTGATAAACGTTCTTGTTGATTACTTAACCATACAAACTCTAAAATATGACTTAACAACACAAATCCCTAAGTACATGCTCATTCCATCTGTAAGCGTATTTCACCCACAAACATGAACTGGCATACATGTCACCCCAAGTTAAACACTTGTGATCCACTGAAAAAAAATCCTTCTCGGCTATTAACTAGTCTCAACATATTTTTACAGCTGCTTTTTAGGAACTATTTCTAGCAATTTTCTTTTTTTTTTTTACCATGCAACTTCTTACAGTTTGCTAACCAAAACAATCCAAATATGGTTGTAAACTTAACTGATACTGATCCTCTAAAAATAGACAACATTATTAATCCAATGCTCCACTGACACATTTGCACAATTTTCATCAATTTTCAGCAATAAATTTTAATTTAGGTTTAGAAAAGAAAGGGGTGATTTTGGGGCGACGAACCTCTCCATTATACTGGTCTCTGTCTGGAGTTTTCAGCTGGTCACGTTTGGTAAGTAACAGAGCCTCCCCAAACATCTCACCCCAGTCAGTTTTGTCCTCATGTTCCAGTTTTTGTTAATTAGATCAAGCTAGACTTCCACTCCGCCTGCAACAGGAGTATCATCAGCGTGTAATCAAACTCTCAAATCTCTTCAAAACTCCTTCAGTTGCGTTTGTGGAGCATAGCATCTCCCTGCAGATCCATTATTTGTACTTAATTGGGAGCTATTTCAATTAAAGGCATCCCTGTGTTCAGCGCAAATTGCGTCATACGCAGGAGTAAAGGGTGCAAACGGCATGAAAGGCCCGGCTAGTGTCACTGCAAGCTAAGGCACTGAATCTCCTCCTCCAGCCAACGCCTCGTTAGGCTTACTTCGGCCACCAAAGAGGTTTTAACTACCCACAACATGTGGTACGACTACATAAGATGTATCAGCAAGTTTTAAACACTCTGATGAACATCTCTACCTGAGGTTAAATATGACTGTGACCGAGAAGCCCTCACACGAGGTTTTTGTCATCTGAAAAACAGTAAACACCTCCTTGTCCTAGTTTTCTCTTGGCGGGTACATTTGTGCTGGTAGGCGACTGAGGGGTTAACATGGAAACTCCTGTTACACCTGTAAGTAATGTGGACTACTGATACCACTTGGGGGGGAGTGTTTTGTTTCAAAGTACTTAAGTAACTCAGTGGAAGGAGGCCCATGTCATTTAGACTCATTTATAAACTTTAGCGTTGAAACACACACCTCCATAGGCTCTTTGTTGCTTCTTGTTTCTATACCCTTGCAGAGGATAAGCAGTAGTTAGGTGTGAGTGCTCAGAGTGGAAACAAGAAACAGAAGTTAGAGAAGAAGATATTTCCAATAGACGTAATCTATTATGCAGCACAAAGAAATGATCTGAGGACAAACGCAGGCTGGAAGCTTTTGGCAGCACACCTACCAATGACATCTTGTGCTATTTTTGTTACCAAAATCCCAAGCGTAGACACAGACAGAAAACACTTTGGCCAAAACAATTTGTTCAACTTATCAAACTGCTATCAGCTGTATCATCAAAACACTTTTTAAGGCCAGTATGAGTTGTTTATATCAATTTTTGAGTTGTTTAGATCAGCTGGACTCTTAATTCTTGAATGAACTTGAGTCCCGAACAAGGCTGTGCTATTAGAGCTGCCTAGAGGATCAAAACTACAAAGATAAGGACGGGAGAAGGGAAGACCATAGGGCTGTAATTCCATCCACCAGGCCCTTCAGTCACTAATAACATAGGGTGCAATTGCATCAAACAGCAAGCCACACTCGAAGTTCATTGCTGTGAAAAGGGAGAGAACTGGTCTCTTACAATTATCTTGAGCTGCTCTCCACATATCCCATTAAATTCTCCTGCTGATAACTCTGCATTGGCGCTGGCATTGAACCTCCCATTTAGCAGATTCCACTCGGCCAGCAAAAAAAGGGTTTTCTTGGGTGAGTTGCATCAGCTCAGGAAAACACTTGATGAACACCCAAGCCAACACAAAGAGGAAGGCAGAGTTTTTCCCTCTCAGCTAGTAGGTAGAGCTGCACAGACTTCAGTTTAGCTTTCTGGCTAGAAATTATGAAATCCAAACAACCCAGAAGCACGCTGGTTGGCAACGCGTTGTTGTGACCACTGAAGGTATCCAGGCTGTAGTCACCTAACCTGAAGAGTACGAGCAGCAAGTACAGATCAGCACAAGGAGGGTGGAATAGCGGCATGTTCCACTGCAATTATTTATTTATTTATAAAGCTTTCAGGCCATAGTCTTCAGTCTTTCCAACAGTCCTACCTGTTTCTCCTAGGAGTTAAGCAGGGAATTAACTCATGGCAGGATTTCAAATTATAGTATTACTTTACCGGTTTTCACATTGGCTGAAATATTTTATGTCTAAAATATTTATCCTCCCAAAACAGAGATAAAACTGGACAAAGTTAACTATTCTTGTATCCTCCCAATTCCTTAGCTAAAGTTTTTTTTTTAACTGATGTAGCTGTCACTGAAGTATGACTTGTATTACGAGAAACAAGCATTCAATGTGAATTCATTTGGCTTCACTTCTCAGGGTCCAAATTCCAGCTGCAACCTGTAAAGGGATCAGTGTTAGACTAATTAAAAGTGCGTTTTTAAAACACAAAAATTTAAATTTACACTTTCCACTGATTACCATCATATTCAGATGAACATAGTCCAAAGTTCCCCAGATCCCCTCCCCATAGATTTGTTTGCTAGACATATCCAAAATCCAGCCTTCTGTTGCTAGGCATACATGGAAAATGACTTTCAAATTTAAAGCAAACATACACTTTGCTCTTTTTTGCAACAACTAGAAGGTCAGTTGAGAAGCACTGTATTTCCTCAAAAAATAAAAATCCCACACAAATTTCTTTAAGTTTACATTGTCCGTCGCAAAAATAAGCAGGGATATTGAAACACAAATTTCAGCTTTTATTTCCACTTCATTTTTTTTTCATCATAATACTACTGTCTTTACCAAAACAGCTTTAATACAGGACTTAAAAAAAAAAAAAAGGTGGTGGAAGGGGGAGTCATTTTGTTTATTGCTTGCTGTTTAACTTGCAAGCTAAACAGCCTGGCTCCTCCATAAGACTTAAAAGCTGCGAAGGACAGAAGACACTGTCCGTGGGCTCGTGGTAGTTTCTGGGGGCTTTTGTGCAAGGGGCATGCTCATGCCAATACTAACTTCATGAAGACATCGCACTTGCTTGTGGATCTCCTAAGGTACAGGTGAGGAGCAATCCACTTCTACACCTCTTCCAAAGGAGAAAACCAGACTGAAAATGTTCTTCTGTTCGCCTCTCTTTCTGCTTATTTCTTCCTCAACTCTTAAAACCCAGTTCTAAGGAACCTCAAACACCATCCTGACATCGCTATTTCAAATTCTACCAAGTGTTAATGGTAACTCTTAGGAAATGAACTTGTCTTGTGCACAAAGAAAATTACAGAGTGACTGAAATGGTAACTCTTAAGAAATGCAGAAGGAATCTTTAAAGTCTTTTTGGTTATCATGTAGATAAAAGCTGGCTGTAGTCCACCTGAGATAACTGCCTCTTCTCCCTTTGTAAGGAATGCTCTCCTTACGAACAATAACAGTCAATTCTGTGCAAGGACTCACAGCTTTCAAAAAAAAATGTAAGTACTCACCAAAGAAAAAAAAAAGCCCTTAAAAATTGTTTCTTTACTGAAAATTAAACCAAACTGCAGGAAACCTCTGATGTTTCCTCTGACGCAACCCAAGAGAAGCGGGTTTGTAGAGTTGGTGCTGAGGACCTGCTATCCATACTAAATGCATGCTAACATCCACTGATGGCTGGCCCACATCTTCTGGTTTAGTTTCCCCAAAAAGAACGAAGGCTGCTCATTCCCACGTTGCTCTGCGATGCCACCACAGCATGGTAAATTAGGATTCACAAGAGGATCTCTTCAGAAATGCACACCTCATCCAAACTAAAACACTAGTCCTCATATTTTTCACATCATCACAGAAAGGCAGTATGATTACACTATAGAAGAGTGACATTTATGTATCAAGCAGCAGAAAAAACACAGAGGTAGAAAAATATCAAGGATTTATCTTGAAATTACATAAATAATTACTGCTGCAATTTAGGATTTGCAGGGTTTTTTTTAAATAATTGTTTTCAACCTTATTGTTCTTTTAAGTGCCACCGTTGTTGAAACAACCAACTGGGACAACTGTATTTTAAAAAAAATGGCATCCTGCCAATTGTCACAGATGATTTTGTTCAGGGATACTGTGAAATGCTTATTTCTCTGCTTGTGCTCATATTACATCAATAGGTGCAGATCTGACAGATGCTTCCTCACTGCATCTTAAACTATGCTAAGTTCTTGTTCATATTTACAGAGGACCATAAAGAGTTAGAGTAATGCAATATTCTACAGGGTAGTTTAAACATCTTTACTGGATCATGTAAACAATAATGTATCATGACATTCCATTTTTCAGTCTATATTTTCACTTCCAGTCTGTTTTTCTCTTTGTAAGAACCACAGAAGTAGATAATTCCTCAGGCACACACTTTAGGAGATTCACAAGGAAAGGGTATATTGTCATGAAATGTATCATGATAATGTAAATTTGTAGTTTGACACTGTAAATTTTTTTGCAAGAGTCTTTCTAACTAGCTACATTAGTGCAATTATTAGCCTTTGTGGTGTCTGACTGTCTTTCACATGAGTATATTTGATATTCACATTTTTCCTCTCTTTCTCCAGCAGGAAAATAATTTGAAGTGACTGTTAGCATTACAAATGTTAAATGTGTACAAAAAATCCGGTATGTTTCTATTTTTGAGGCACTTGGCAAAGACAAATATAATATTTTACAGTACCAGAATACTACACAACAAAATTGTGAGAATCTGATATAATCTGAGAAAGATATAATCCAAGGCAATCAATGAAAAATAATTATAACACAGAACCACACTGACAGATTAAAAAAAAAAAAAAGAAAATGCAGCTTTAAAATTGCAAGCATTAAAAGCCACATTTAATTTTGGAGCCAAGTAGTAAAAGTAATTTGTTATGAAATTAATGGTATCAAAACATTGGAAAAAAGTATTTTTACTTAACATAAATAAGTTAAAAACACATTTAAAAAGCACTTTTTCTATGGAGGAGAAAAATGACTCTTTAAAATTAAAAAATCATTTCAAACTAAATTTCCGATGATATAGTGCTAAATTGTAAAACCTTTAATAGAAATTATTGTACTTTTTACTGATGTTTTGAAATGAACATCATTTCTGCACCCCACACTTGAGAGTATTCATAGGCTACCACCTACTTCCATTACCAACCATTTCATTTTTACAGTTGAGTAATCACTTCTTTTTTTAGTGGCTGATACATTGCAAGATCAAGGGTTGCAGACAGATGAACACCACAAATGTTCTAGCTGACCTCACTTTCCAAAATGCATCATTCCTACACGTAAACATCATTAAACATAAGCGAGCAGTCAAATTACAGAATTAAAACATAATCCTGCATTACTCACGTGAGTAGTTGCTTATTAGCAGATCTACTGACTCCAGGAAAACTATTTACTTGAATAAAGATTTCTGGGATTGTGCTTTTAGGACATACTCCAAAGCCTTTCCAAGTACATAGTCTGATTAACTGACTCCTAGTTTAGGCTGATGTTTTATCATGGCAAAGAGAAGTTGTTTTATCTTAATGGAGAATATGTCACTCTTCAAACCACCGCAGACAGGAGCGAAGCCCAGTTTAACTCTGGCAGACACTGAATCGCATCCAAGCCTATTTCAGAACTAAACGGAAGACCACTTTGTTACCTGGGTCCCTCCAACCCCACCATGAAAGCACTTGGGGGCTGAGCCAGGGCTTTGCTATCAGCAGATAGAGTCCAGCCACACTGAAAACCAAAAGCAAAACAAACAACCGTTTTGTTGCACTGGTGCAAGGTTCTGTTACTAATCTGTCTGTGGCACAAATCCTTCCTGAGCAGCAGTTTTACCCGAGGCAATTTGCACATGGCTTGCAAATGTTCACCTACACCCTCCCTTAATAGTTTAATACATCAGGAATTTATCCATATGTTCTCCTAATTTTTAAAAGCAGGTATCTTAAAGTCTTCCTTCTTCCCCCCCCATGAGACATCATTAATGAAGTACCAGTTAAAAATATCTTCTAAAGATTTAAATTACCGCATTACAGACTCTGCTCCTAGAGTGAACAACAGAGAAGGCATGTTTTAATTACATGAGTTATGAAACCAGATCAAACCACTATAAGGGAAAAATGATTTCCTTCTTTAGCAAAGAACGTATTTTCCTATAAATGTGTTTATTCTAACACATATTTTTTAATGAAATTTTTCCAAATGTTACAAAACTAACTTGTGCTTGTTTTTTCTTATTTTTCTGCTCCAAACCAGTAACAGCCCAAATCTGTTCCAAAGGAAAACGTGATGCTCAGCAGTAGTTTAATGAATTGTTTTGACCGAGTGAAATACACCATGTCCACTCCTAGTAATGAGACACTGGGCAGAAAGTATCACATCACAAGAACAATAGCAGCAGACCGTCACTACGGTCCACAAAATACTGTAACCTCCGAGCAATCTCTCTTCAGACAATGGAGGGGAAGATAAGGTAACATCTTTACTCAGCTAACTGCATGCGCAGTGGGTGCTGGTGGTGCTTTAGCCTGTAACGTTTTAAATTTATAAGCATTTTAATCATAGGAAAAGGTTTATAAATATTTTCATTTGCTTTTTTTTTAAAGATACTGCTGTTTCTAAGACTTAAAGCTCATGTTGTTTTCTGACTTAGATTACGGAGACCTTTGATTAAACAACAAACATGTAAAATACACTAAAATATCATCACAGCATCATCTTTTGAAGACGACATGTCTACCCATGTAACTTTTTAAACAGATTTGGGGTGAAGGCAGACAGGAAATGGGTTTGTTTTTCTGGCTTTATCATCTTTTAATATAATTACCTCTCTCTGTTATTGGAACAGAGAGTACAACCCTACACATATATGATCTGATGTTTAAAAGAAGACGACAGAACAGAAGTGGAAAAGAAAATGGCAAATCTGTATCTATAAATAAAAGCATGGTCACAGACATCATGTCATGCTCAACATTAAAATGAACAGCAATGAGATACAACAGGTGAGAAAATGAAGGGACAGAGACTGAAAAGCATCATACATTATTGCTACACCACAAAGACTGAGCCTTGCTATATTATGATGAGATTTACTGAATGTGTACATGCAAAAGTTTAAACGTTATCTTCAGAGTTTTGCAACAACAATGAAATGATCTCGCTGTAGCTTCTCTTGGAGGTGATCACCAGTAATGGAAGAACTGCCATCAGGACACAGAAGCACAAGAAAAGGCCCACAGCATCAGTCTCAGATGCTATTTAAAACAGATTGAAGGTCTCAATTAAACAGAAGATTGGAGATCCTTCTACAAATGTGTTATTTTTGTCAACACTGTGCTTATCATTTGGAAATTGTGACTACAGTTCTAATATGTGCACTGAACCGCAAGACCATTTTCAGATTGGTTTTTTTTTTTCAATACAAACTGCATCTCAGAATAAGATCATGAGCTGCCATGTGTTACATAAATAGTACATCTGCCAGGGATTAAAGTCGTTCCATTCACATATCTTATGCCATATTTTAAAAAGGAAAAAGTGTATAGCTATTCTAGACAAATATAATTCAATAAGTATAAATTAATTTACCGTTTTGCTACTTCATTGACAAAAAGCACCTTTGTAGATTTTTTTTCATATGCATTCTATAAAATCATTTAAAAAATAAAAAATACAAATCTGAGATTAGCCAGAGTTTTAAATTAAAAATATGCTTTGTTACTCAATTCAATTGAATTTATGATTCAATCTCATAAATGTTAAACACTGTATTGTAATCTATAGTGCATGTGGCACATTTAACAATGAGCATTCTTATTCTGGACAATACTTCAAAATGTGTTAAAAGTGCATCCTGTGAGGAAATAAATCACCTGTCACTCATGTTTCACAAAAATATCTAAAAGCAGCTCAAGGTCTTAGCTAAAAGGGCTCAGACCAAAACACCTCAAAACCATAGCATGAAAAAGAGCAGAAAAAAGCACTACTTAATCAACTAGTATGGACTTTTTCAACCAACCTTTCTATACAGTAAAAGCAACACCATTTAATTCATTGAACGTGTTTTAAGGTACTTAATTTTGAGCCATAAGTACTTGGTGTACACGCGTATAGCCAGTTTTATGTCTGGTTTTATTCACTTGTTTATCATTTAAACTCAAGCAGAGATTACAAAACACAGAAAGGACACAGGTCTTGGGAAGCAGCATCCCAGACCGTGGAAGTGAGTGGAGTTATTACTTGGAGAGAAATCCTCCGGGTTTCCCACACAACAGACATCCCAGGCAGATGGAAGGTCTGTCTTCATGGCACGGTCTCCATGGCAACAGTGGTGGGCATCGCACACAGGGTACCACATTCTAGACTACAGTCAATGTGCAACAAAGCAGACCTGTTAGTAGTTTTGCTCTTCTCACTATACCTCGTAGAGCTTCCTTTTATACCTCGTTTTCCTGCTTCTTGGTACCTGTTAATCACACTATGATTATTATCACCACCAGCACTATTAGCCATTAATCATAATATACTCAGGAACAGACCGGGGGGGATCAGCAGCATCAGGGCTGGGCATAAACTTTCTAACACCTGACTGTAGAAAGGAAGCTAATGGAGAGTTTTCCACCACACAAGCAATGCTGGCTAAATGAATTCCTGGTGCAAATCCATTATGGTCAGTAAAATTATTTCTAGGATGAATATGTCTCTGGATGCTTATTGATTACTGAAGAAAATTTGCCCACTGAATGTTTTATTTATCAAGTTTCGTACATATACAGCTATTAAGATCAGTGCTGGAATAACAGTAAAAGTTCCATTTTCATTCAAATATCTCCTGGTGATTTGTGTGTTATAGCTACTACATAAAACTCAATCAAAATCACATAATGCTTAAATTAAATTACTAATTAACAGGAATTAGTGGAAATACACAGAATATTAATATTAATTTTAACAGACATAGAGACAGTAATATGAGCAGAGGAGCCCAAATTATGGACCAGAATTTCATGGTCAGGAGTCACCTAAAATATAAAACAAAACAAAATGATGGCTTCTAAGTTAAATCTTACAGACCTTGCTATCCAAGTATCAGAAAGAGACAACAGATGGATTCAGACAGAAAAAGGGGTATACAAGAAAAAAGGAGACAATGCTGGCCAGCACTACAGGCAGAGTCCTATCAGTGCACCAGCTGCCTGCTTGCCTCAGGAGTCCTTATTTCCTCAAAGAAGAAAGTTTGCCAGTGCCAGTGTTATTCATTATTGTAGGGCTGCCAACATTTTCCCTCTCCTCAAAGACAAAAATGTGTATACCATGTAAAGCCCAAGAAATATAATATCAGTCTCACTGAAATCTTCAAAAAGCGCATCACTGACAGGGCTAGGATCAAGACTTTACTTGGATATTTTCTCATTTCTTCTAGCACTGATTACATGTGTACCATATACCCTCAAAAGTCAGTACTTGGAGATCAACATCTACTGAGCAAAGTATATTAAAAAAAAAAACAAACAACCAAACCCCGATCTGTATAGCTGTATTGTTAGTGTGGTTCCATTCATCATTACATGACATAAAGACATGGAAATCAGCTTTTTACAGCCTGGCATGATGACAGCTATTTACTTGTGAATTTAAAAGCAGTATAAATATTTTTGTTTCAATACATGAAATGTAACTATCAGTCATCAAACATTCTTTACCATTTAAATGCATTTCTTTAGCAGATGCAAATTCACGCATTATACTAGAAACTAATAACTATTTCACAGCAGGGTATGAATAGCTCTTCATTCATTTTTTATTAAATAGTTGTATCTATTACATGTGTGAAAGATTGCTTTAGCTGCTTTTAGGCAGCTTTTAAGTCAGAATAGCATTCCACTCAGCAGATCATACCGAAAAACACTAGTTTAATTCAATAATTACTTCTTTAACTTTCCTCACATTTCAATTCCAAGCTCAAAATATTATCTTTAATTAAAAATACAATAGGAAATTGCCTAGTTTTCTACTTCTTCAACAGTGTACTTCTTAGTATAAAGCACTTTAATTTAATCACTGTCTGTAGCCTCTGCACTAAGTGGTGCTTAAAAATGAGCTGGTTAAGTCACGTCCCTTAACTGATTTGCTTCGTATACCTATGAAAAAAATCAGCTCCTAGCTGTATGCCTGGTAAGTGATGGAGTATCTTGATTGCAGCAACCTGGTCATTTATCCTTTTCCCCTTCCATTTCAGTAAGTGTTATCTTTCAACAGTAGCCTCAGAAATGCCTTCTAGTCTGGCAGACTCAGTTCTGTCATTTCTAGCACCAATTGCATTTACATTATTTACAATGATTTTATATTGCCTTTTGTACCCTATTACCCTTACTAAGTGACTGTGGAATCAAACTTACTCATTAAAAATTTTTGGCAAAGGTCCTTTCTGAATAAGACTTTTAATTTAGTTTCTTTTCAGAGTATAATTTTTAAAGCTTGATGTTTATGAGACAAACAATAATGAAGTTGTGAGTCTTCCAAAGTGAATTATTTTTGAAACCTCTTTCTAACCTTTTAATTTAAATCTTAATTTGGAATTAGTTTAACAGGAGAAAGTGAAATCTATTTTTCACTCTAATCTTAAGTCAATATTAGCTCAGATAATTATTTTATCTGAGCTCGAAAGCATATATTTTACCATTAAAAGTAATCTGTGGCAGGGAATATATCTAATGCTGCTTAAAAATAATTCATTTCAGTCCACAGAAAACTCACAGCGTCCTATTTCCACAAATCACAATGAAAAGTTCACTTTTTTCCCCTCAGACACCTTAAAATAATTTTGTCTCTCTGTAGTTCTTCTCTGTATACTGGTCTTGCTCAGTTGATGCTAATGGGTACCTAGAAATGAGGTAGTTAACACATCCCCTAAAAGGTTTGCTTTAGACATCTGTAGAAAGGTTGTTCTACCTAAGACACATCAAGACAGCCCTCAGAAGTAATTAAGATGAAGCCTATTGGAAGAAAAACATAATTTAAGTGCAACTGTTTGATTACATTGCAACATGTTGACATTATTTATTACAAATATCTACAAAATCACTACACTTTCATGAATCTTTCCAATTTAATTGAACCAGTTTTTCTTAGTAGAAAACCAGGTTTAATCAATATTTCCCAGAAAAGAATGGTAAATATTGCAAAACTTACTGAACCTAATCCAGGCGCTAATAAAAATAAAAACTCTCTGACTATTTTATTCTGTAAGAGAACCTTACAAATATAATCCCACCGCTGGCATTGTGCAAATATTGCAAATTGTGTGGTTTGGTTTATGGGTTGTTTTTTTAAAAGAAAAGAAAAAAAAGAGCTGTTTTCCACTGATAGTCACTCCCCTATTATGAAAGCTCTTGAAATGAGTTTGTCTCATGAGGCCAACTGGTACATCCCACCCCACAGCAAGGAGTGCTGACTGACAATGCCTCAACACCAGCTGCTGACCAAGCAGTGGCCTGGGAAAGCCATGGTTGCTGCCAATCATGTACTCATGATTTCATCATGTTGCTCAGCTATCTGAAATGCTTCTTAGCAGGTTGGGAATGACACCCACCAACAACAGTGGATGTGGGGAGCTGCACCCCACCATCATCTAGAAGACAGACAGAAAGGGAACATACTCATGCCCCAGAGCTTAAGCTCATCTCCCTAGCAATGAGATGGTGTGTACTAATTGTACGATTTTGCCAAAGACTTTTCAATGTTTTTCAAACTGTCCCCTTCAGTCATGCAATGAGAGGCGTATGGTGACAGATCTTGCAGTCACCTGCAGAATTTCGTCTCACTGATGCTGTTTCAATGCAGAACTAAACCACCAGTGGATGTGTCCACAGTAGCTATAGTGTTGCTTCATGTTCCTGATGGTCCAGCAACACGGCACAACTGAAAACCAGCCAAGGAATCAAAAATAAACAATTGAAAAATCATGCCATTTTTTCCGCATCAGAAAGCTTTATAGTAAATTCACTTTCCAGTTAAGGGAAATCCTAGTGCTCCGTACTGGTCTGTCAGAAGTACAAAATCAGCTGTACTGTCAGCAAAGTTTTGATTTTCTTTGAATGAGATTATCTTCAACTTCAAAGTTAGCTCAGTCAACACTGTAGAAATTTAACGTTGTTAAATTTAATCAGACTTAATCATTTTTCACCCTGTATTAAGAACATACTTCTCCTGGGCTACATGACAATGTTTCCACTTCCAGACCTCTCCCCCTCGCACACTCAAAGTTTAAGACCCTTCCCTGCCTCCTTGTGTGCCATAATTCTGATTGACCCTGGGAACTGAGGCTTCTACATCGCACTTTTGTGCCCCTGCCACCACAGCCTCCAGCACAGAGGTGTGCCAGGACACGCGCTGGACTCCCAGCCCACATAGCTACTGGCATGGTCCCCGAGGGGGCTGCCAGACAGAAGCAAACTGGAATAGTTCTCATCTTTCACAGACACCAACCCGGCTCCTGCTTTAGCTTTAGGAATGGGAAGGCTATAAAGTATCATTTAATCATCTGCACTCCCCACTTTCCAACCAGCATTGTGGTTTGTCTTTTCCTGCAGGTTTTAGAAACAACTATGATATTCACCTGATTTTCTATTAAAGGGCATTGTATTCTCAGAGCTAAATTTCTATTATAATTAAATTTTATTTTGGTTTGGTCTGGGGCCATGACAGTGGCTAACCCAATTCACTTTTATAGATCATATTAGATGAATCATAGATTAAGATGATAAGTTTCTTAGGTCATTCAGGGAGAAACAGAATTCCAGATGTAATACCTTCTTATAAAAGAAACAATACTTAGATGACTATTGAACAAATATTTGCAATAAATTCCAAATAACAAATTGCACTGCAGGAGCAGTGAAAACAGAGACGCTGTTCTTCCAGATTCTGTGCTACATGTTATCATATCAAATACGAAGCCTTGCCCTGACATGTACAAAGCATAGTATAACAGTGTGAAATCCCAGCACTGATGAAACTCTGATTACCACCCACTGAAATGCCCAATTCCTCCCATGCCTTTTTCTATACTTTTTCCTCCCCTAGTTGACTGAGCCATCTCGCTACAGTCCTGAAGTGACTGTTTACTAGTTTATGTGTCTCTTGGGGGAGGGGTAAGAATTTTTATTTCTACTATGAATTTTTATTTCTACTCTGAATTTTCATTTCTTATTCCTCAAGAATGGCATATTCTCTCATTAAAAAATAAAAATCGAGATAAGAGTGTGAGATAAGGAACACTAATTAGTGAAATAACTTCAACATATGTACTTTAGATTTTTTAAGTTTACACTACACGTTATTAAAAAAAAATCTAGAGTAGATCAACTGGGTAAGTTCTTTTGTACTGATGGTACTACAGAAACTCATTTTACAGAAATAAAATCACAGTTTCGCAATGCAATGAAGAAGAAGAAAAAAATTAAAGGTTAAGCAGAAATACCAACAACATATGCTTTTTATGAAAAGCATACTGCAGGAACCATCTTATAAGCATTTACTTATCTTGTTAGCAGATATGTATGCCTACTTGTCCTGTAACTTAACATTGAAGGCCAAATTAAAAAGATGTAATACATCATTTGCTGAACAAAACAGAACAGAAATTATCCATATAAAAAGTTTATTACTAGAAAGAATCTTAGAGAATGCCAATATTGATCTGAATTGACTCCAGGTGTTACTGTGCTTATTATTTGGGAGGTTGTACGTCAATTCAGTGGCACTTCACTTTGACACAAAAAAGGTAGGATACAAAACTGAAACCAGAGTAATAAACTTTGACAGAAAGAAGACATTAATAGGAGCAACCAATGACAAAATAAACTGTAGATCTAAGCAATGGCTAATCAAACCTAAGAGGATTTACCTAATTAATCCTGTATTGTACAGCTATCCAGATTGTTTTTCCGTCCAATCCATATTGTAACTACTCATTACTTACTCTTAGCTTTATAGAAACAAAGGACATATCAGGTAACAAGCTAAACAGTATTACCTATTTTTGAACTGGTTTATTGTACTACTGTGTAAGCCGTTGGCTAATGCACTGCAAAAACAGTTCCAGTGCTCCAAACTGTTTGGAATTAGTTTCTTTTTTAAATCACAAACCAAATGGTAACAGTAAACATTAATTATTTGGAGAGCAGCACTTGCCTTTAGAAAGGAACCCCTTTTTTAAAAGAAACTGTGGAAAAAGAATGTTACGTCTGCACACTTTATGTTTGGTTTTGAGTTCATCAAAGAAAATGTACAGGCTAACAAGAAGTGTATTGTCAAAGGAACCCAAATGGTTACAGTTTAAAGGCTGCTCAAACTGATAAATTTAAAATATCTGACAAAGAAGCTTCAGAATGTGGCAGGTGCGTGTCATGTATAGTTTTACTGTCTAAGTAAACCAAACATATGAAGAGATTAAAAAAATAGATTAAGTGTTTTATAAGCTACTGCTAGCCTACACTAGCCAGCTGAAGGCTTTAAATAATTTAATCCCTTCAGCAACTGCCAGTCCCAACTGCAATACTGAAACAAGGTCTGAATTCAGTTTGAAACCCAACAGGTGCAGTCTAATACTGCTTCCTTAATTCAGCTACTGATCTATGTTTATGCTTGTAAAGGACAGCATATTCTTAAATTCACCATGGCATTAATTAAATTAGTCTAAGTGCCTCTTGTTTTATCCCATCTTCTACTATCAAATTTACCTCAGACAGTACTCTGTTTCTTTCCCCTCCCCTCTAGAAATGCTCTTCGTGCCAGATGGAAGACAGAGAATTCTTAAAAAGCTTTTAAAATAGCTTTTTCTTTATATATAACGTATCTAAAAATACAAAATAAACTGGGGAAACTAAACAATATAAAATGTTTAATACTGACTTTATTAGCTTGAATTTTAATATTTGGAAGTGGAAAGAGCTATATAAAGTTAATGGCGAGCAAAGTCTCTAATGGCATATCACCACTTATACTCAGTCTCTTCTCCGGATAATCCAGGCAATTTAAGTTACACCTGATACAAATAAGCTATTTCTCATTTTTATATGCTAATTATTTTTACCAATGTTTGCTAGTAGCACAAACTAATGCATACTGCCAAAGTAATAATTCACCAGTAAAAAAAGTCAAAGAACAGCACTACTATGAAGCTTCCACTAACAGTAACTGGGATGGGATTTTTCCCTCACTTCACTTTCAAGTCAGGAACAGTTCAACAAAGCACAGGGAAATGCTGCTCAGCATCCTCAGCATCCTACTCCTCACAGAAGTTTAAAGGCTAACCTATATTTTTCTTCAATCACAGGACAAGAGAAGAGGAAACTTTCCACCGCCTTACTTCTTTCTCTCTGCCAACAGAGCTGGAAGAGGAGACAATTCAAGGCACGACTTCCTTTCCCTTTCATGCAGCCTGGGGCATGCTCATACTTGGGATGCATACGGAGAGTTTTCTCTCTCAAGCAATTCAGCATCATGTTTGGCATATGCAAATGAGAGGACAGCATTACCTTTTAATGCAACCTTAATTCAAAATTTTTGCACGCTAAAGAAGTAAGGCACTGGAATAATGAAGCCAGCTCAGATAGCAGATAATAATTCAATGTCACTCGATCAATCAGTCCTATAATATGCTGTGCAAGTGACATGCAGGTTTATGAAATGAAACTAGATTAAATGTACACGAAACCAAAACATTTACTTCAATCCCAAACTGCTCAAGATACTAATACGTAGCTAAAAAATGCGAAGATTTTCATCCATTAGAAAAGTCTTGTGACAACAACAAAAAGCGAACCAGGACAGATTTGAATTTCCAATAATTCTATCAGCACGTGGACAAACAATACTCTTAAGTTTATTAAACATACCTTTGAAATCAGACAGAACACAAGTATTTCCCTAGTTTTATATATATGGAATGCAACTTTTAATTATTAACCAACAACTATCCTTTTCATTATGCGAAGTAATACAGGCATCATCCATTCTCTATTTTAAAACTGAATGTATTGAGTTGTACATTTGTTTCATAATTTATCTTAATGTTGAAGTAATAAAGTTTTTATTAACATTTACAGTGTGTTCTCTGATCATATTTGTACTTCAAAGCACTACGTGAGTGAATTTTTGGGCCACAGAGCAACCCAAAGTGAATTCAGAGCTAGCGATGTGGCTCTACCAATTAGTTTATACAAACCTGAAATTTAAAATTCAGGTTCAAAACCATCTATTCTGGGATTATGACTTTTGAAAGAAGGAGAATTCAGGAGGGGAGAAAATTTACAAAAGACAGATTGGAGGAAGGCTCAGTCAGTGGTAACATCTGTATTCTATTAACAAAGACTAGTTTTAATTCAGAAATCCCTATATATCAAATAAAAATTATATACCCCAAATATTGCAAGTTATTCCTGTAAGAATGTATTTACATGAACAATTTTTAGTCACATGAATAATCACTGCCTAAGAATTCCCATTGTAATCTTCTGGGGTTAAAAATTTGCAGGATCAGACCTTCGTTAAGTGTTTAATAAACATGATGCTAATTGGTGCTCAAAAAAACCCAAATTGCACCCGACCAAAAAAACTTGACATTGCAGTTAGCCAGACATCCAAAAGATCTCAAAATAATAATAAATAGCAGGTTAAATTCCAGTGTTTTTAAAGTTCACTTCTTTGTTCTCTTTTCTACAACAGTTGTTCAGAAAAAAAACCACAAACAATTAAACTAAACTTCTAATGTATTTTTCAAGAAAAGTAAGATTTAGGGGGAAAAAAAAAAAAACAGCTGCTGTGGAACTTTGAAGAAACTCCTAAGACTTGCCACTTCTGATCAGAAGGCATTGCAGCCTTTCCCTTCTATATCTGGTAGAGATTTAGTTGAGGGATAGAGTCATCTTGGTCCTCTTGCCCATCCCCTTCCTGACAACATTTGTCCCCAGGTGTACACAAATAGCAAGAGAAATTAATACACTTTTCTTTGCCTACTTGTTGTGTGGTGGGTACACGATGTTCCTGGTAGCTCTTTTGTACGTGATACACAAAAGCTGGGCCTCTCATTGAAAACAGCATTCCAGATCCATTTTTCTTTGTTAAGCTCCTTCTGCTTTATTTTGTTGTTGATTTGTCTGCAGAAGAGTACTGACACAAGACAGAAAACAATACTACTTGCTAGCAGCAGGCGTGATCCTGAAAGACATAGCCTAACTCTTGCTCAAAGTTCTGCCAATGTACAGTATTACTGACTTGCAATGTTTCTGCTGCTCAGGTCCTGGGAAAACTCAGAGCCAAGCTATGGTGATACAGTGACATGGAAAAATGTCCAAATCAGTTCCCATGTATGCTGCTTTGCTATACTGCGAATGTAAGTATCTTTCTATTGTATCAGGGTTATTTCATGAAAGCCATTGTCTTATTATCTAATCTGGAATTGTTTAGTGGAAGTAAGGCACTTTGGCCTTTATTGTTCCTTGGATGAGCAACAACTGGTCTATGTTCAGTCTTTACTGGGAAGGCATCACAGCCTGAGAAGAGTCAGAGCAATTTAAGGTTACAGTGGTAGAAACACCCTGCCTGCTGTTGGACTGTATCTCTCTTGGACCCATTTGTCCGTATTTTGGACTGTAAAAAGTTCTACAGGAGCAGACAAAACTTCTCTAGAGATTCCTGATTTCATGATAGATCTTTGCCACAAACCAAAAGGCGGCTCCAAATTGGCAAATTATGTTTGTCTTTGTACAGCATGTTTCTTTCAAAGCCTGCAAATGATGTTTCAAACACACACTCATGTATTTTAGTAGACAGAATTTGGCAGAGAAGTACAGCGTAGAGAAACCCAGCCCTGCCCTGCTTGTGCCAATGTGAACTTGATCACTAGTTCTTTGAAGTGAATATATACTATACCTCTGTAAAAAGAGTACTTATACAGGTTAATTAACGGCCTTGTTTTACGGACACTGGAAATAAGATTAGTAACTCGCTTCTTATTCTGTTTGGGTTCCATTCTATGCCCAGTCACCTCAGCATGACTGTCTTCATCCAGTCAAGTAAATGGCAGGACTAACATTTGTCACCTGCAGTTTCTTTTTCCATCCCCTCCAGAGGAGAAAAAGATAACGTTAAAAGAATATCTCTTGCACTTTGGAGAGAAAATGGTTAGATTTGTTTTACTTCTTCATTATTGTGAGAATTAATTCCACTGGCAAGCAGCAGCCCGCCTGTTGTCAAGTGACAGTAAGTGATACATAGTAAGTGATACATAGAACGTAAGTAGTGGTCTACACCCAGAACTGCATTACTGCAACGAAAGGTATTACACCAAAGATTAACCTAAGCTGTGCAACTTTGCATATTAGCATGGCCCTGGAGCCTCTAACTCCTAGTCACCATTAATAGATGTATGATGCAGTACAGCCAGAATGTGTATTTGCTCATTAGACTTTCTTCGGGAATGAAGTATCATTGATGATATGAGCTATCCCTCCCCACAAAAACCCTTACAGTTTCCTCTCACCATGACACAGCCCACCAGATAGCTACTACCTATGTAATTTTCAGCAGCTGACTAGTATAACACCCACTCTTTATGAACACGTGACCACTCTGAATCTCTCCTGAGACCCATCACATAGTGCCACATAGCTTTTGTCAGTGCTCTGCTTTCAGTCCAGCCAAGCCCACCTCGCAGCAAGCAGCAAAGCCCTGCTCAGAAACTAGCACAGACAGACGATTTTTCTGAAAGAAGTCTTGGTCACTTGCAAAGTGTGGCAGAGTAAGGAAAATCTCAAATACTTCAAATGTAATTTCATAAGTATCCCTACTATTATTAGTACTTTCCATTATTTTCCTTCCCCCCCCCATTTTTCCCTCCAGCTCATTTTCTAATTTTTCCTCTTCACCATTTGTACATAATTCTTTTTCAAGTTGCATACGTAGGGTTCTAATTATCTTCTATTTTAGGGTATTAAAAGATTCTGAATCATCCCACCTTCTGTGAGATTAGTAAATCCAGTGATTACCAACAAAAATGCTGCTGAATGCCTATTATCCATGTTAATTATTCAATTAAAAATATGCTGGAGCCATCAGCAGGACACTTCCATTTCATGGTTGAATAGACAAAAAAATCTTTCAAAATTGTTCTAAAGCAATTATTTTAAAACTTGATTTTCAGAGCTAATCTTTCTCCTGTACCTACATGCTGGCACAATAAAACCTGTGCATGGAGGTCGACGGATGTAGCAGCCCATGCAGAAATCGTTCAGTAGACAGAGGCTTGTCTTGGAAACCCCACCAAGATGAAGCCCTCATTCATACCTGTTTTTTTCCTTTCTGCATGTGTTTTGAGTAGAATACATTTTGTTTCTGCCTAAACTTTTTAGACACAAGGATGCTCCCGTATGTGTTAGAAATCTGATACTCTTATTTCAGTATTTTAAACATAAATTTATGATCATGAAGAGAATTTTTAGCCTAATCAAGCTCAGGACCCTCAGTAATTCAGAGTCTTCCAAGTGATTTCTCCTCTTTCTAGCACTTCTGTGCTTCAGCCTTTATTTTTCTTCCATTTTTTTTAACCTTCATTTTGCATTCAGAGTGCCCATATGACACGTTATCATCTGGCTACAGTCTGAAACGAGTTGACTAAGCTGGTGAGGAAACCCAGCAGCAGGTGGAAGAGTAGCCTGGGATGGAGCCCTTTCCTAACAGGTATTAACAACACAGCCAAAGCACTCACTGAAATATGCTTCCTCCCAGGTCTTTCAAGCTGGTCTTAAATTCATATATGACCTCATACTTCATCACCATGGCAAATTAAACTACTCCAAAACTCCTCCAAATCCTACTAACAAAAACTGGGGTGCATTTCAAAGGAACCTTTGATTTCTGGGATCTGCTTGTGGCACCTGTGGAACAAGTGTTAGGCAACATACAGTAGTTTGCCAAAACAAGTAATTTTGAAATTAGCTAACCCAACAAGCACCACTACATGAAGCTCTCATATTACCTGTCTGAGGTTGCCATTATCAGAACATTTAGCCACTATAAAGATGCTCTCACAAGACTTGAGCACAAAGTACACCTGAAGGTGTACCTGTATTGGGCAACAACTTGCAAGGCTTGCCCGTCTTCTATACTTTCAGAAGGATTTTCAAGAGGACTTTCAAATGGAAGCCACCACAGAACAGTATCTCCATGTACCCTTGCTTCAAGGAAGCACAGGAGCAAGTAAGCCTTCTCCCAAGAGATGGCGTATGCAGGAAGCCTGTCAGCGCCTTGTAATTCCAGTTACAGTGTCTGCCCATCCTACCAGCAAGAGCAACGTGGATGTTAACATACAGAATGGGCTTTGGGGAACAGAGCAGATAAATGGTAGTCAGCTGTGCATGATGCAAATGAATGGGTCAGGGATTACCATTAAAGGGGCCTGTCATACATATTTGTATACATATTTTTATACATACATATATAAATATACACACATGCTTTAAAATATGAAACAAGGATGAAGATATAAGCTTCAGACTTTCTATTTTCAGGTGCATTAACATCTGCTGTACAGACCCAGAAAGGTTAGACAAACAACTATACGCAACTTATGACTTCATACGAAAGAACTGTGTCTGCTGCCTGTCTCTAGAGCTTGGACTTTCATTTGGGGCTAACTGAAAAGGTTCCTGCTTCCTGTCTATTTCCAGCCAAATGTAAAAGCTGAGACTTCAGCAGACCCCTTCATCCATCACAACCGCACCTGTTTAGAACAACAGAGTCGTATCCTTCTCACTCTGCACCTTTGTGTGGCTAGCATGGACAGGACACTATCAGACTCGATGGGTGAGAAGACTGCCATTTGGTAAAGCTACCCACCCATCAGCTTCATGCAGGCTCAGGTCAGCTGATGAGCAGCATTTCTATTCTCTCCTACACAAAGCAGGGCACAGAAAAGTATTGTAAAATCCAAATAAATATTTTTAAAACCTTTAAGCATTATTTTTACATTACCACTTCCATCCCCATTTGCTTTTCTCATTGCTTAACTTTAAAAAAAGGCAATTTTCAATCCAGAGCCGCTGTGTATGTGTATGTAGACGCCTGACACACCCCAGTGACTTGTTTTTATGGGAGTTGCACAGTAGTGCTTGTGTTGCCTCAGTAACAACTCCTACACCAGGATACTTGAGGAAACCAGGGCACAATTTAGTAAGTACCATGGCACATACTCTGCAGTCCTAAAACTACTTCAGTAGTGGCTGGGAGGAGGCTGTTTACTTCTTGACAAAGAGATTATGAAGTAGACTCTGTCACCCGTGACACGTGCAAATCCCAGTACTGTGCAGAGCAATGTGACACAGTTACCAGCACAAATTATACCAGAGAAATAACCAGAGTATGTGTATTTGGTTTGGAAATTTTTCCTAAATATATTCTTTTTTTTTTTTTTAAATCCCATCTGAATGCTATTTATTAAACCAAATGTTTTGTAAGGAAAAGACAAAAAATGAAATAAAGGGGGGAAAAGAAAAAGAAAATAAATTCTTATCAGCCTTTAGAGAGAACAGGGAAGATCCTGCAAGGAAAATATCCCAGCTCAGTATCGAGCAGATTGGCAAAGTTTTACATTTCCCAAACCACACTCTGGATTTCATATGCTGACTTGCTAGCGGAGCCAGCCTATAGTACAGTAGAACTGGTGAGTTACAAGCACATCGTGGGTAGCAAAGACAGCAATGAAGAAAGCAGGACAGATGCCTTCTGAATAGCTGAGATGGATGTGATGGCATTCTCAAAAGCTGGTAGGGAAAGCTTAAGAAGTAAACAAGCTAGTATGTCTTCTGCTGTTTTACCTTTTTGCTCTTTATAACTGGAACTTTGTTTATACAAGCTGTTTACTTCTCCCTCTACTCAAACAGCCTAGAGGTGCCATACCCATCTGGACTAAATGTCTTTTTACCCCACACACCTTTTTTTTTTTTTTTTTCTTCGGTTTTTTTCCTGGTCAGGAAACCAGCAGAGGATGCAGGCCAGAGAAACAATTCAATAGTGATTTTGTGAATTTTTCTAAGATAGCCAGTTCCTAAAAGGATTTGAAAGGTCAATAGGCTCTGAAACAGCTACAGCACCTCTTCACATTTTTATAGTAATTGTTAGGGACAAGACTACATTATTCTTGCGATTAGGGGACAAATGCAACAGTGTACAGGATCTGGCAGATCTGATGTGCTGAAAATAGCATTGCACTCAGAACAAGATGGCTACCTCAAATCTACTATAACCCCATTTTGCAGCCAAAGCTCTTCAAATTACCACAAGTGATTCTTTAAAGCAGTCCACTAGTAAGACCTTTGTGAGCTTTACAATTACCTTCTCTAGGATCAGAATTTAATCCAAGGACAAGGATAACCTAAGGAGAAGAAATAAGGATCCAACAGTCAGTATGAAATGATAGCCATGTAGAAAGCACAAACTCTCCAGATGGTGGATTTGGCCTTTTTTCTTCCTTTAGTAATGGCAACTCTAGGTCTGCCTGCTGTTTACTTTTATAGCATTTTTCAAATTACACTCCAATTTTAAGCATTCATTACTCTTTCATTAGAGATGGATTTGACTGTAAATGTCAGTGCTGATTCTAGAGCACCTACAGCTTCAAGGATGGAATTTCTTCCATGCAGAGAGACAGGCTTTGGCAGACTGAAGATTCTGGCTTTGTATTTACAATTTTTTATTTACAAAATTGGATAAAGAGAAGGGGGAAGGGGGTATGATTACTATTTCCTACAGTAATAACTTTGTGAACTGGTGATGCTCCCTCGAGCACTTGGTATCTGCTTTAGCCTATGGCAGGTTTCATTCCCACCCATTTTGACACTGCATTCCAAACATTATTTCAGACATTTTTTTTTGGTATGTGCTCTTTTTTAATACAAACAAACTGCATTAGTCCCTGAAAAGAATGACTCAGCAGGCCAACTAATGAGATCTCTCTACCTCAAGTTAAAAAATCTGAGCAACTCCTATGAAGGATATTCTACAGTTATTTATAATTACTGATCACAGAAAAGTAACATAAATCTTTCCCTGATTTTTATCATTTTACAAGCGCGGAAGTATTTTTTTACATTTTTATTCTCAGAATATAATGAGAAAATGTATTTACTGAAAATCTTTCTGAAATACAAAAGAAATTACTTTAATTGAATCCTACATATTCAGATAATCATTTGTGAATTCAGAAAAAAAAATTTATTCCTAAACTAAAACGTAAAATAGTTTCTCTCAAAATAGTTGCTTGTTTTTCATTCCTCCTCCTTACATTATTGGAATTTCTCAGTCATTTCTTGTTCACTGTCACTCGGATGTTTTACTGAAATAGATGGCAGTGCTACCAGAAACTTGTCAGATGGCTCTGAGACAACATGCTATATCACCTTAGATGTATGTGACTTATGTCCCACATTTGGTAACAGTTCAGTTTTTTTTCTATAACCCTATGTCAAGGAACCAAAATATGAGAAATGTATAAGCAATGCCCTGAGTATACAGAAACAACAGCATTAGCCCAAACAGATCATAAGGCTTGTCTGAACTAAAATTTCTGAAAATTTATTTTAACATTATTAAATACTTTAAACATATTTAGAAAAAAATAAAAACATATGTATTTCCAGATTCAGGACTGAAATTGCCTTTTCATCCATACATCTTATATCTGGGTTTTATAAATGCCTTTGTTTATATTGTTACCATCATGTGCTATATAGCCTTTTTAACATGAGTTAAATAGAAAAATCAGTACAAATGAAATGCAGCTGGGAAAGAGAAATGGCAGTTGTTTCCTCAATTTTATATATGCAGGTAGACACACTTACAGGCATTGTAAAAAGCTGAATAGACATTTAAAATGTATCTAGCTAGTTAGTTCTCTTGGATAGCAGCACTTCTGTTTGAGTATTAATTACATGCTCAAACTTTTAAGTACAAGGAGAAGGATAAAACAAGCCTTAACAGTCCTTAATCCATTGTATTCTTCTGAGGATTTTGAAAAGATGAGTAAATATGTTTTCAAAATCTATCCTGATTGTAAGGGTCATTTTCCACTATATTTAAAACAGTGGCATTTTTCCTCATTACCTCTTGGTATTAACTTATATTTCTCACAGTGTTCTCACTTTTCTGTTGCATACAGCAGTGTTTTCCCCTACAGACTTGAATATGTTCAGCAAAGAGGAGATATGCAATGATCTGGTAAATAGCATGGTTCTTTAACACTGGTAACTAGTACAGAGAGCTAGCTTCTGCTAGAAAAATGCACAAAAGATCATTAATTTATAAACACACGAGTTCTCAAAGCAGACCTGCAAGGGAGAGAAGCAAAAGGAAGGAATAGGATTCATTATGGAAACCAGCAGATAACCGTAACAGAAGGGTATTATAAAAAGGAGTCAATACAGCAAAGGAAGAAAAAGCAAAGTGGGACAATAAAGATACTGCTGAAAAAAAGCACATTGAGCTTGATACCATGCACTTAGTAGTCTTTTAACTACTCTAACACAACCAGCCAAACCTGCTGTCTTTCAGCTTTTCTAAACACAACTACATCCTTTGATGAGCACATAGCTTAGGAGACACTATTACATGCCATCCTTTAGTCTATCACATACGCACACTGCCATTAGCTGGCTTATCATATTCCCTAAACATTTGTCTTCAGTATGCGAACCAAGCAGCAAGTTATCGGATGCTTTCCGACAAGACTTGTATATCCCTCCGTAATACCACGCCATTGCTGACAGTTTCCATGCTGCTGCCACGCCCTCGATCTCACCAGCAAGCAGACAAATAGAGCTCCCTGGCTCTGTATTCTGAGATGTACAGGACCATAGCATACTACCTTACTTCTCGCTTGCACCCAAAAGAAATTAAGGGATAACTTCTCTGCTCATCTGGGGGATCATGGCATAAAGGAGGTCCCTGAAACTAATTCCTCAGTAGTAACAAAGTTAATATAGGGGGTAGTCTGTAACGACATAGAAACAGATTCTATTCTCTCTAATTACTAGGATGCAAACGTGTTGCTCTCTAGCCATGCAACATTTCTGCAAGGAGATAGCCATGGGAGTTTCAGAAGCTGTTTTAGAGCTGAAGTCCACAAAAGCATTAGCAGCAACTTTGTCAGACTGCATTGACACAAATCCATGGGCTGAACTGGTTCTGTTCTGACAGACCAGTAATTTTTATGTAGGCTATATTTCACTCAGGAACATGAGCACATACTGCAGAAAGTTCATTCTGATGTTTAACCCATAGTAGGTCCAGAGCTTTTCATATGCATACAGCTTTGTGAGAAAGTCCCCTGGTACTTCTAGCATCCAAACTATAGCCCAAAGTCATGTTTCTACTAGTCTGTGAAAAAAAAAATTACTGCTAAATTGTTTCAGATCTGCTGGCAATATGTTTGCAACTGGGAAAGCTACAGTTGTTGCAATGGGCACTCGGATTTACAAGGTAATTAGCATTGACAATATTCCCAAACCTCCTGTCACGTTTGAGTGGATGGCATTCCTGAACCGTGCTGGGATATATACACCCTTCTGTGCTCACAATTTCTAACAAATTACAGAAATAAGAAGGAAAGTTGAGGGATTTATTCATTTTGAATCAAATTTGCATTGAAATTCTGTTTTTCAGAGAGTGGAATGGATGCATGCTTCTGATACACAGCAGCACTTGTTCTGTTGTTTCAAGGAACAAAACCAGGACAAACTACCACATAAAGACTGGCAATGGAAAGATTGAATGCTGAGAAATAAAGGCAGATCATTTCTGGTCAAGGAGCAAACAAATGCAACAAAAAATCCATGGCGAACCACTTTTTGTGGTAAATCATTACAGAATCATTCTCTTTTGGGTAATTTTACATATACATACACCCATATGCAATGAAAATTATAGTAATATATGATAAGAACTGCTTCATGGCCTGTCTTCTAGTTCACCATTGAGGTTTTTAACTGCTTCATTGTATAGCGATAGCAACTCACAAACAGTATGCGACAATGTGTACCACAATGAGGGAGGAATTTTCCCCAGGAATTGTCCCCAGACAGTCTTTGGAAAGTTACTACTTGGAACAAGAGCTAATATATAAGCATGACAATCCCTTTGCTGCCTCACTACCCTCCAAATGCTAATAAAATGAAATTACTGTTCCAGAGTAAACACTCATCCATGTACTATTATTTAAAAATTGTGAAAATAACACAAGAGAAAAAAAATAAAATGCATTCATGTAATATGAAATGAACTGTAATATAAGCTTTAAGTATAATCAATATGTAATTAGAGCTGCATAGAAGAGGCAACAATCTTCAGGCTCTTGACCTGAAGGATACTTTTTTCTTACATTCAGGCTGAGACATTTCCTTTAACTGAGATTTCAAAGTGCACTGTTATGCTTCTTTAGAAATACAAAACCAAAACAAATTCTACTTTAGCATGGGATGGCTGAGCTGAGGTATCACGACTGAGGTTCAAATGCAGTCACTTCACTGCTAACTACAAGCTTAGCTAATGAAGAGAATGTAAAAGCACTTCCTTACCTTTGTGTCCCTACTAATTTACTAAAAAATAGCACACACAGACACTTGGAATCACTGTTTTTACTAGAGAACACAGATCTGTTAACATGAAGTCCAACTTCTTATGGAAAAGGGCCCTGGCATTGTCAGTTAACACCAAGTGCAAATTTAACTGTCTGCTTGTCCGATCTGATCGCCATGGTACCCAGATGCTTTCTAGATAAACATGAAAACATAATCCTTAATTCAAAGAGCACGCAATCTGCCAATGTAAATTTACACAGGGATAAACTCAAAGTGAGCTGTTATTTCAAGTGCAGTGTGCAGGTCCAAGTCTGGACTAGGTAACATCACCCATAGAGGAGATTTGCACACAGGCTAGAAACATTAGTTATTGCTTCAAAATAAACTTTGATAACCATAAACTCTGACAATAGCTACATTAGAGACAGAAGCGTAGCTTAAGGTGGGACACACAGGGCAGTCACAACAGGATTTGAAGGTGAACTGAGATAAGAAATATTTTGTGGATCAAGCTACACATCACAAAAGTGGAAGGAGGGGATGGCTGCTATTCCAGCACCAGAAGAGTACTGACATTTCCAAGATTTGTAAGTCAAGCTTGCCTAAAATAAGGAGATTAAAACAACACCGAACTTCGGTTTCTTTCACATTGCTCTTAGGTTTCTGAGAGTTTGTGGTGTACTTGGATCACACAAACAAGCTTTGTTTCCTAACAGAAGGAAACTAACTTAGAAGAAAGAAAGATTGATTGACTCTTATGTAAACCCTTGTTTCCTGGAGCTGAGCTTTCAAGTAAAACATCAAATACTATAGTCACATAGCAACCTCCCCAACCCTGTTACAGGTGGACTGGTTGACCAGTTCCACCTTTCCTGTTTCTCTAGGCTACACAAACACAGCACTTGAATCGGTAGGATTTATGTCAGCAGGGTGAAACTTCCTTGTTTGTGGACAACATGTATTTAGGAAAACAAGAGTACTACCCAAAATAGCCTGAGGTGAAAACCTGTGATGTTCTGTGTTTGTATATTCCAATATATTATGAAAATGAATAGCATCTAATGTCTTATAAACTTAATTTTACACACTCATATTAAGTTGGATTATTCAGCTAAGTAGAAGGCATTTAAGTGCAAGCAACACTATGCTTAGATAGTCAATTATTTTATCACTAACATTTTTGGAAGCACTCCAGTATTATACCAGATAATCACAATTAACACTGAATTTTGTATCGCTGATCCTAAGTGAGAAATAACTGCCATCAACACTATGTTTTTAAAAGGCTTTGTCTATGTATTTACAACCAGAGTAAGCATACACTAGCAAACAACTGAGGCTGAATACTGGTATGCAAAAGTGTGCAACACCAATTACCAATAAGTATGTTCTGCCCCACCTCACTTTGTTCTCCTTTTTATTTGTCAGATGATGACTGCTATGCTAAGCACTGGCAAGTTCCCTCTTTGATGTCCAATCATCCTTTGATGCCTCTATTGTCCTCCCATATGCTTCTACCTTCTGTCCTTATTATCTTTGAGTATCAATACCCTTAAAATCAGGATGCACATGATTTTTTTCCTAAAATAAGGTGAAGTTAAAATGCTTTAAAAGTGATTCATCACTGCAAGCTGTGACTCATAGTAGGATTCATAGAAAGCCACTTCTGATGTAAAATAATAATGTGGCAGGAAAAAGTCCTGTAATCTGGACATAAAAAGACCCGAAGCTCCTGCCATGCCATTTTCTCCGTTGGGCGGCTGCCAGGTACGTGCTGCTTGTCCCCTCGCTCCGCTTCCAGCTGAGCCAGAGCGGTGTCTGTCTGCCACCTCCCGGGTGAGTCACAGTGCTGGGGACACGGAGTGGTCACAAGCCTGCAGGGACAAGCCGCAAGAAGAGATCTAGCCATGGTAGTGGTCATCACACACATTTTAACTACTTCAAAAATACTTAGGTTACAAAGTCCAACACTCAAAACTTTAAGAGCACTGCAATTACTGAACTGCACTGCTGCATTTGTACACGTTACTTCACCTTTATCCCTCTAGCTGCCAGGCTTGTTTTGGACTCCACTTTAGTTCAGTACACAGCCAAACAGCATTATTCAGTTGGGGATTTTTTGTTGGTTTGGGTTTTTGTTTCTTTGGGTTTGGGTGGTTTGGTTTTTTTCCAAACTTTGTTCTCCAATATGAGTTTTTCCAGATTTCTTCTTTTTTTTTTTTTGCCTGGAAATGTTGTCCGGGCAGAACTGGAGGATGTCAGTCTCTCTCCGAGTTTAGGCACTTGGACACTGTTGCAGCCTGGCGGTAGGCATGCAGGAATGCCACAGAAATGGCTGCTGGACATGCGAGACTGTGCATGTACTGGAGAACTGATCTGCACACAAACTATACACCAAGGTATTCAGGACATGTTGCACCCACTGCATGTGCACTATAAATGGTACATCCATAAATATCTGTCCAGAAATCTTAAGCAAAAGAACAATGTAACCCTGCCTCTGCAGATATCCAGCTGTTGGCTTAAACAACTTTCAGCGTTATTTTCACTGCTTAGTGTTTCATCATTAAAATACAGTTTTAAACAGAGAAAGAGATCCAGCTTCAGATTTCATTTCACTATGGTAAATTTTCCAAAGAATCCACAAGGTGATATAAATAAATGTTGATGAATACTAATACTGATCCAGAACAGCAAGTAGTGTTATAGAAGGAAAGAACTCAACTACTGATACTGGTAAAGAATGCTAGAAGATTTTAAAAAGTTTGTTCAGTCTAAACATGGATTATTTACACTTTTCTTGGAAAGCTGAAAAGCTGCTTACAAAAATAAACTAGGCAATACTGTGTTAAATAGCATTGAACGATAGCCAATTCAAGCAAATGAATTGATGTGAGGAGGCTAGAATTCAATCCATAATTTTAACATATCATTACGCTATTAAAATACACTACTGTAACTATGCAGTTCGCTACAATTATTTTCCACTATTCACCTTAGTTATTCACTAATCCATCCACCTTTGTTTTCTGCTTATATACTAGAATTCTAAATTGGTTTCACTCCTTAAATAAACTAATTTTAAAAACTGACAAATTTCTCTCAATTCTCAAAAAAATAAACTTCCTTTGATTGCATTACACCCACATCATTTACCGCCACATGTCACTGACTCCCTTCTTTTTAATTCCACAGCAGCCTATGATCATGAAACCCAATTCACTGGGTAACAAGGGATACAGAAATTCATCCTTTGCTATTGCTGACATTACTTAGGTTACTGCACCAGTAATCTAAACACCTTTCATGACATGTGACCCTCTCTGCACTTCCCATATTGTAAACCTCTACCAGGATGACAATCACCAGCACCTCAGGCACTGGCAGCTGGAATAACGCACACACAACACATGCCCACCATGCCTTTCTTGCACAGATTGCCTACAGTAGTCCAATGGGAAAGTGACAACAGAAGGCATGAATGGGAAAGAAGGCAGAACTAGAACAAAATAAGACAACTACGGATGATAAATGAGAACACTACTGCATCTGGCAACACAGAAGCAGCAACAGATTCAACAGCTGGGCTGCATCGCTTTGACATATTAAGGTCTTCCATAGTCCAAACCCCACAGTGCATGTGTCAGTCCGACCGAGTCTCACCTAACAAGCAAGCAGCTCGCTACTCCAATATCCTATTTCAGCACCTGTAAATCATGTATTTAGAGCAAAGAAAGGCTCTCTGTAGTGCTGTGCTGTACCTGACATGGGGATCAGAGTGAGAAAACACCCAGAAAGAAACCTATTTCAGAGACTATTACTTGGGCAACAGATCTGATGCCGCAGCTCCTACCAGTCACATACCAATGCAAATAGTTTCACACACTGACATTCCAGTCAGCTGAAAGGTCCTCACACGACACAGTTTTCAGCTGAGCACTGTTCCCTTCTCCTCACCACCCAAATCCTCACAGCTGCTTCCTTCACTCTTCACTACTAACTCCAGCAGTACCAGTGCAGAGGCCAAGAAAAACTTGGCAAAGCCTGTTAGCTTGGGTTTTGCTTCCTTCCTCATCTTTGCCATTGATGCAACCAATTAGTGAGACACATCGCACCCTAAACCAGTGGATGTCAAATGGGAAGCAAAACCAGTTTGGCAAAAAGATGAATTTCATTCTTAATTATGGCCTATGGGAATATAAATTTAGATTACCTTCTTTCTTTAGTTCACAGAATTCCCACGGTGTTGTCAGTTTACACAAACAAAAGGACAGATTATGGGCTCTATAAGGGTACTCAAGTACCGCAGAACTCTCAGCTGAGGAAACAACAGTGCCCACCATCACCCTAGCCAGTAGCAAGGCAGGGTCTCTCAGTTTTCAGGTCAGCATGTCTTCAGTCTACATATGCTGAAACCGTCTTGGAGGAGGGGTGACACAACCTGCAGCCTCCAATAATATTATGATGGAGTGGGGAGGACACTTCCAGCATCTTCTGCATTCAGGTAGCTTGAGATTCAGCATTAACCCATAGAAACTGATAGGGCAGTTCAAATCTAAGAGCTGTAAACATAATTATATCTGTGAGTCAATCCTTTTGAAAATAAATTTCTGAACAATATTTTTAGTAGTTATAGAGTTGCACTAAAAGGGTTGCACAAAACCTGTGATTTCATAACTAGCATAAAAAATAATCTGTTGTAGCAACTAAAATCACTTGGAAGATAGGTATGTCAGCTCTGTTTGACAGCCACTGCCCCAACTCTGTGAAAGCAGTTTCCTTTCCAGTTTGCTCCACTTTATGGTTTGCCAACATCTTGGCATGGCAGCCTTTAAGGTTCAACATCTATTTGGTTTACTATTTCATTTTCTTCCAGTTGTTTTTTTCTAAGTGACACATCATTTTTGTCTATTTTTTCCAAGCAGAAATATTTAAGTACCACTGAACTGTAGGTAGTCTTTCGTTCATGTTCAGTTTTGGATTTGTCTTCAATTTCTGCAGCACTCACTTACAGAGTAGTATAATCCACAATAGTTTACTTGTTAACTCATAGCTTGCCAGTAAGTTTCATGTCAATTACCGAACGAAGCATGAATCACTACAGCATAGTACACCTTAGCAATGTCCTGTTGCTTTGAAATCACAAACCATCTGAAAATTAAAGTGCAGCCTTCCCAGGCAGACAGGCCTGTAATCGTGTCTTCACTGCTCCCAGTTACCTCAGGCTAGAAGCCTTGAGCAGTCAAGATGACGCAGGTTCAGAAGCAAGGGAAGGAACAGCCACATTCTAAAACAACATGTGAGCTAAGAAGAAGGAATTAGCAACTAAGTTGTTGTTACAAGCTTAGCTGCTGCATCCCCATTATTCGCACCCATACCATCAACAAGAAAGCTCCAAACAAGCCTGTCAAATGGGTCAGCTAATGCAAACTTACAATACTATTGAACTCAAGCCAGTAGATTTTCGCATTTTTTGAGGCAAAACTTGAGTTACGCTGACACTGTTATATCTAAACTCTAAATTTAAGACAAGGAAAACATTTTCAAAGTTATTTTGAAACATAACCTATCATTTACACACAGGTTTTGTAAGTAATACTGCCTCTTGTGAGATTCACACCAAAACACAAACACGTTCATTATCACACAGTTGTGAAAAAGTTCGCACTTAACTGCAAAACAAGACAAGATATTAGGGCTGAATTGGTAAGATATATCAATATGAATTTAAAATTTAATTTTCTTTTTGTACTTTAGTGCTTCTTTTAATTTTCTCCAACTAACACATTAAAGAGGTAAGACCATGTATTAGAGCTGCAGTTCACTCAAGCTATCACAGCAACGCTTGATAGAAAGGGAACAGGCACTATTTGTATTTACCACAGCTGGGGTTTCGGCCAAGGTCTGTTCTATGCATGCAATTACAGAAATCAAGAGCAACACCAGTATTAAGAGACAGCACGTTATTTTATTATGTGGGGTGAAAGGCTGTAAGAGGTAAGAAGCAGAAGTCTAAATGACATTACGCATCACTCATTTTGGTCTTCACTAGCTCATTCTACTAGACAAGCAATATGTCATTGGCGTTGTCATCACTCAAAAATACCTTTCTCATTTTATGAAACTGAACAACACAATCCCAAAACCTGAAGCAGCTAAAATTAGAATAGAAACATACTTCAACACAAAAACAAAGAGCTATAACAAAATTACAACTAGGCCACTTAAACAATTGACATCCTGTAGACCTAGAATAACATACATGTATATTTTGTAATTGGAAGTTTCACCAGCATTGATTTAAGCGATTACTTATAAAGAATTGGTTCCTACATGGGAAATGAAAAAAACATTACACCGATGAATTAGAAGTGCAATTTTTTTGAAAGAAATCATATTTATGTATCAAATATTTTCAAAATAGAATCTGTTGTGACATGGAAGAAATGGCCCATAAGAAACAACAAATTAGCCTGGTATCATAAAATCACTATTCTCTGGGAAATCAGAGAGCAGGACAGCTTATCTATCACGACAGATTGATAGGTATGTTTGTATTTCACTTCTGAAGAACAATAGAATCAAAATTCTTCAGTACTACGAATAACATTACTCCACGGATTGGTCAAGTCAATGCTTAGAATCCTCTCCCTTTTTGGGGGTGTTCAAGCTTCAGAAGAAAAGGTTACGTACTGTTTTTCTTGTGTCCTCTTTCCACACATTATTGTGGTTTAAGAAAGTCACTTCTAGAAGATGAAGCAGGATGGAACCCAAAGAGTGCTAGTATGAAGTTACTTTAAGTATCTCTGCATAAACGTGACTGTATTCTACAATTTCAAGAACACTTACACTGCTGTTGTGATGGCAGCTAAGTCATCGTTCACCTTGGTATCTGCCACGCCTCCTTCAATGCATTTGTTTCATACAGCAGTTTCGCTGCAGTGGCAGACTCAAAGCCCTTCTCTCACAGACTGGCGATTACTTCGTAAATAAAATTAATTAGCTTTAGGGGGAGCTGCTTCCTGGGTCCTTGAGGTCTTTTGAAACAATGACCTCTTAGCTTGTCTTTTGAACTTGCCTCCTTGATTAACAAAGAGCTCTTGCGAGGTGGAAGACATGGGTCTACTGCTAGCAGACATTGCTGACGCTACCTCCCCAAGGGCAGACCGCCGGCTTGCTGCAAAGAGGTGACTGTTCCACAGACAACACTTCCTTAACGAAACAGCCCAGGACGAGCCCGCAGGACGAGGGCTAGAGGTCACAAAACCCCCCCTGGTCTCTGCCCACTGTCTCAGAGTTTCACCAATACGCCGTCCGCCAGGAAACGGGGACCGAGCGACGGCAGAAGACGCCCACTCAGCAACCCTTACAGGCGCCATGAGTACGACTGCCGCGGCCTCCAGGGCCCTCCGCGGCCGCCCCTCGGGGAGAGGCCCGCCCGCGGCTCCGAGGCGGACGCCGGTGCTCCGCGCTGCCCCTACGCGGCGGGAGGCAGGCCTGTCCCCCACAGCGCCGGGGAGGAGGACCGGGCCCCGCCGCG
>Ga0065711_1029538_pt1 | contig 35786 bp, 18 predicted proteins | sample Hoacrofraction12_FD_59098 | JGI IMG/M metagenome (GOLD analysis project Ga0065711, IMG submission 59098) | Hoatzin crop microbial communities from Cojedes, Venezuela - Epithelial fraction 12 v2 (version 2) | ecosystem: Host-associated > Birds > Digestive system > Esophagus > Crop | place...
CCACACAGCCGCCCCTCCCCCCGCTGGGGTGAGGAGGAGAATGGAAAGAAACAGGCAGAAACTGCTGGGTCGGGATAAGGGCAGTTTAACAGAACAGCAAACAAAGGGAACAGGAACAACAATGATACAGATGAAGAGAAAACACAACACAAACTGCACAACCCAGAGAGCCACTCTCCACGACTGCCGCTGTGAGTTCCTGAGCCGTGAGAGAGTTCCCGCCGCCCAGCTCCCCCACACCAGAACTCAGCATGACGGCACATGGTATGGAATACCGGGCTCTGTTTGGCCAGGTTGGGTTAGCCCGCCCGGCTGTGCCCCTTCCTGGATTCCGGTGAAAATTAACCCTGTCCTGGCCAAACCCAGGACATTGGTCTCTTTGCAAAAATTACATATATGATATTTAAGTCACAAGTTCATATTTGGTTGGATGGAGGGAGGAATTTGATAGGAAAAGATGTCATCTAGAAGCCATTAGGTACTTCTGTAGCTCATGTATAAATATGTACTAATGGTGGGTAGTTAAAGAATATCCTATAGTTTAAAATCTACTTAATTATCTGATTTGAGCTACTCCTGATCGCAACAGGTGCTATAAAGGAAGAGAAAATCTTTAGTTGACTTCCTCATTTCTCCTTGCCTCATGTGAGGGTTTCCTATGGATAGCAGTAACAACCACACACCTTTCACCTGGTAACACCACCTGGAATGTATTGGTGATGCTCACATTTTAAATAAAGGAGAGGCAGGTTTTCAAGGGAGTTTTTTTTGTGCAAATGCCAAGGTGTTCTTAGAACCAAAAGTAGAGACTTTTTGTCACCTTAGCGGTTTTTGCAAATACCGTGCATACCAGGGATGAGAAGACTGAACTTTGTAGGACCTTGCGGTTCATGGCATTTCCATTGAAAAATTGATGGAGATGGGAGGCAGCAGTGGCAAAAGTTACAGAATTTTCCAGGAGGCTCTCCATCCTGTTTCATAGGCTGTGGATGGGATGGGGCCACATACAAAAACAGCAGTGTCCTGACAAGTGAAAACTACCCTGTAGTTGGCAGTTTGTTAACCAGGTTCCTCAGATTGTGTGTGTACATTTGTTTAGTACAGGTATAACAAACGAGTAGTTTGAAGAGGTCACTCAAGAGCTCTTCCCAAAGGGCCATCTCTCAAGGTAATTTGCTTTTTTACCTTTTCATTTATCTTATATGTGTAGAAATTTGAAATTTCATAATAGCAAATTTTGTCAAATAACCTTTTGTCATCTCTGGTTTGAATAGCTGTAAAGCGAACTCATTCATCACACCTGAATGACAGGAGAATTAGCAGCAATAACAGCTTCAGAAATCTCTGTACTCACATTTTACTTCAGAGGTTTTAATTTAGAGGGGAGAATAAATGTTTGTGTCATATGTAAATATGTTCAGACCAATGAAAGGATATAAACTATATATAATTACAATCTTCTTTAAATGCTAATGATTATACTTGACAAAGTAGATAATCATTCACATTTGGTGATAGTTTCAGACCTGGAATGTAAAAACCTGAGGTCCTATAGAAGCAAGAGGGAGAGCAACACTCCAGATTTTGCTACCTTGACTCTCCCATAGTTCTCCAGTGTTTTCTGAGTGTGATGTGCTCTCTAACTCAGACAAGTTAAAACATATGAAGTTTTCAACCATTTGTTTTACGAACAATTTAGCCAAAGGTGGCAATTGTGGTAGCAGTTATTTTGATGTGAAAGTCTGACTCATCCTTTTGGGACAGCTCAGCTGTTTCACGAGTTCTCCAAGCTGCTGGAAACTGTTATATTTTTGTGGTTTTGTGTTGTTTGGTTACTCGTGATCCAGAAACATTTGAGGCAGTGACCTGTGGAGAGTTGATACCATTCTCTTGGACTATGATGGGCACATCTTCAATCAAGTGAGAAGTTGCAGTGTCCTGAGGTGCAGTGCATAGATATGCGATGCCACAGTATCACCATTGGATGCTTCCTACAAGATAGCAGCCCGTAAAACAGGACTCAGTAGACCGGTCAAGGACCTCACTAGGACCCAGACTAACAGTGCTGTTTCCTATTGGACCTCCAGGCTTTGTGTTCATTTGGGAATGAGAATGTCAAATTCCCCTTTTGCATTCATTAACATCTAATAATGCAGAAGTGCCTGAAGCAGCCTTTTCTTTGGGAAAACTATACAGACTCACAGAATCTCCTTGTTTTCCCCAGCTGCCTGTTTCTGCTACATTAGCAAGAACTTAATATGTTTGTCAAACACATATGGGTGTACTCTCATATACCAGCACACACACATGCTTTGTGATCACTTTTTCCTTTGGAAAAGAGGCAAAAAAAAAAAAAAGCAGAAATCCTGACTAGCTTTAAAAAAAACCCCAGCCAAATCAGTCAAATGAGAAAGACATAGGGAACAACAAGGAAGAAATCTGGTTTGGTGCTACACTCAGAGCAACAATTCTGCCACTGTACTCAACAAAAGAAACAGGCCTTGTGTATTTGTTATTAATTACATGATGTTTGATGGATACACTTCAGATTTAAAACTGATATTACACAAAACGGGGTTTGGTTTTAAAATAAATATAGATAAGCAGATACAAGATAAATATAAGCTTTACCCTAGTAAATTAAACTGTGTCTGGGAATATACCCAGGCACTGGAACCTGACAGTTCCCTTCTGCTCAGCTGAGAGTTCTGCCCATGGCTCATGGCATGCTACCAGGCTCTTCCCAAGCAGCTGTCAGGGCCAACCTTATAGGTCTCTTCCATTTATTCTGCTTTTTCAGAGGAAGGAAATTCAATAGTTTTGACTTGGATTGTTCTGTGCCCATTGACATAGGTCTGGACCTGTTTGACTTACTAGTATAGCTACATATTCCTTTACATATACGCGTTAAAATTTTCTGTGAGCAGATGGGACTTGGTTTAGAACCTATACATGAGTTAGGACTGATTTAGTTTCATAGTAAATACAAGACTTTAGTTGTGCTGATGCTAAAAAGGTAATCAGAATCTAGTAGGTCAATCTTCAGTTTTCCACTGATGGCCTCGAGCCTCAGAGAAATCCGTAGGTGAATCTGGAAATGTCCGTGGTAAGTAATACTGTAGGAAAAATAACGCTATTGTTAGTTTTGTTTTATTTCACCCCGCAAGGGTCTGCACTGCTACTAGAAAAAGAGCAAGATCTTCCTATGAGTAAGATTTGCATGCCTTAATTGCCAGAGCTGTACTCTATACACCCTGGAAAGCTCACAATTCAAGCTTGTCTGCTGTGAAGACTATCAGATCACAACGGTAGCTGCGGGCACTGCCAGAACCCGTGCTTCAAAGCACAAGCAATCTGAGGTACTTAATTTCAGCCCATGGCTTCTGAGCATTCTGGGGAGGTTCCTGGGAGCCACTCTGCAGATGGGACAAAAGACTAGAAGGTAGAGACAGAGCATGCCAGGCTTGCTTCTTCTCTTGAACCCACTTCCAGGGTGCTGTCAAGGTCCCGAGCTACCTTCTTCATGTACAACCAGACTTAATTCAAGCTGTTGCAGCCCAGTGACTTTTAGTAGACAAGCTTGCTCATCTGAAGTAGGCTGAGCTGCCATTCTGTGTGCAGTACGGACTTACCTCTGCCCCTGGAGTACCACATCCACCTTTTCTGACATGTAAAGCTCCTTGGAAAAAAGCATCCTAGGGAAACTCTGAAGAACTCGTAGTGAACTTCTGTCTCCTGACCAAAAGCCTTTCCTAGTCACATCTCGTACATCCCTTAGAAATATTTCCTATGTACCAAAAACTAACAGTAATGTTTTGTCATATTTCCATTTCCTTCCACAAATTTCCAACCAATTTAAAGTCTTCGGAGAAGGTTAATAATTTTTGCCTAGTTCTTCTAATTTGACATTGTTTTTAAAAACATTGCATATTACCAAACAGAAAAAGAACTGTGGTGTCCAGCATAATCCAAGGTTGTTTAGAAGTTTGAATGTCTCAGTCTGGGCAGCACGGAGAGGTTATTGTCTGCATGCTGAATTTCAGCCTTCCCAGGGCATTTCTTGATTTTTAGTGAATTCAGCAGGAGCAAAGGGACTTCAGGACTTTATAGGATCCTATCTTTTGTTTTGAGAAAGCATCCTTGTTGTGGCATGAATTGGTTTTGCTGGACAAAAAGTTAGTTATGAATATGATTGATGCTTCTAATTTGGCTAATGCTTGGTTTATGCCTTGATAAAGTTTACACAAACTTTCTAAACATCTTGCATCTGTTGCTTGCTTCCTTTGAGGATCTTTCACTTCCCCTCTGTTACAATGCATAAATGGGAACAAACCAGCAGGAAGGAAATATACTCTCTGGTTTAGCTAAAGCTATAGTGTTTGTTTAAGTTAGCGATGTGTGAGTGGTTTGTTAAAGATTATTTTTAAAGGTCACTTCCTACTTGGACAGGAGCCTGTAATAATCTTCTCTTCAGGCAAAGAGATCATGTTCTTTAAAATTATGATTCTGGGTGGTCTGGTTTATTCCCAGCTCCCACAGAAGCCATTGGGAAGGGATGCTCCGTTGTCACATGGGGACACTTCTGTCTCTTTGTGAAAACAGTGTATTTCAAGGAGAGAAGGTAGGAATGGAATTATTGTACAATTAGTACATAGATAATAAGACTTCTACAGGGTCTGGACAGCAATTGCTTATCTGGGAAGGGGATGTGGGACATTTCTTGGGTAGTACTGCTGGCTTGTGATCCAGCCCTACCTTCTACGCCAAGAGGGAACTTGGGATACCATGACCTTCACTGACTGACCGTCACCTTATCGCTTCTCATGTCAGATTTCACATCTCCAGGCAGCCTGTGGCATTTCAGAAAACTTGCTCTTCCTTAACCATCTCTTTCCTCAGACTGAAGCAGGCCCATCCCCACAGTCCTTCTTTTAAGGCACAGTTTCCTATCTATTTGGTCTTTCTTTTCCTTGATTTTTTTGTCTTAATTACCTTGCACCATTGAGTTCCATGGGGTTGTCTTCATATTAATCAGAACTAAGTCTCAGCTACAAGCTTGCATGTTCCTTTGCTTATTGAGGCAAAAGCTCTCCCATGAGAAACACAGAAAATATTCTTGGGAATGGCAGTTTACATAGGAAAAAGAATGTCTAGCTATTAAAAAAAGAAAAAAAAAAAAGGAAAAGCAAGAGAAACAAACAAATAAGCAAACAAACTTGTCTCTTCCCAAAACAATCTGAGACTCTTTCTGAGAAAATAAAATGCAATGGATTTAGGATGCAGATATTTTTTAAAACCCACACAGATTTTCAATACACTTCTTCAGAAGAAGGTTGCAGTCCTAAAATATTACGACAATTCCTGCAAAAGCTGATTTATGGTGTTTCCAAAGACAGTATTGATAATTGCCTCTTTGAACATTAAACTAAAAATTGAATCTCTGTTTTTCTGTATCCAAAAATGACTGTCAGAGTATTTTTTAGCATACCTCGCCCTTAGTTATTGAACAGTCATGGTTTCACATCTTTATGAGAAGTTAAAATTAGCATTCTTGTTGCCAGAATTGGAAAGATCTGACAAATATTCCCTCCCCCCAAAACAGAAATTTTGTTAGATATGAACACAGAATTTTTTTGGCCTCAGACATGCTTTCTAATGTATTTGATGGACTGAAATGTAGTAAAAGATAAAAGTAGTTTATGTACATACATTCCAATCTGATTTTCAAAAGTCTGTCCAGACTCCTAATGTGTTCTGGATAATTATACAATGTACATGAAGATTTCTCTTGGACTGAAAAATATAACAGAGGGATATGAATGCTTATAACAATAAGGAAATTCACAGGATTATCATATTTATCAAAAAGAAAAGTGAGTCAAAAGATGAAAATGTTTGGTTTTATGGTGCAGGAAAAGTTGCCCCTATCTTAAGCAACACAGGAATAGACTTGTTTATGCTGTCTGAAGAAACTCCAAAAAACACCTACGTACTTGTCTAGGCTATTTTTCTCACTTTCCCAAGTTAGTCTTATTGGAGTGTACCACAGACAAGAAGGCAATCATGCGTATCTCCAGGGAGCATAATGAGCATGAGTGTGCAGTCAAGTTTACACCTAGAAGTGCCCTTACAAGTTGTTACTATCCCTGATGCTGTGGGTAGTTGCAAAATGCCACGAAAACAGTAAAGCATCACCCAGAAAGAATGCAGATTCATATTGATTTCTGTTTTGCACAGGGTGAATAAAATGTTGCTTGATGAAATCTGGTTCAATGGAAAAGAGAAAACAGAGTCTGCTCTATTTAGAAGCACATTTCAATGTTGATGGGTCTTTATGAATGAGGATATGTATAAAGCAAAGTTAAAAAAATTGACATGTGTAAAAGAAAAAGTGTGACTTGGTATACTGAGAACTGTCATCATGTGAAGCAGTGCTTTCAAAGTCACAGGCCACGTAAGTCAAGTGTCGGTTTGATGGGTGTGATGGCCCCTGGCAAGGGAAACTGAAGACGAGCATATGGTACCTTCCACAGAATCTAGATGATAGGGGAGAAAGGGAGGGTGATGGCCAGAAAAAAGCAGGAAGAAGTGTTGAATTGGTGATTTTTGTCTACGTGTTCTTTGGGAGACCACAAAAAGACAAGGCTGAGCTGACTGACCCCTGAGCTTGACATGACCAAAGCCACTAGCTTTGCTTGCCCAAGGTATTCATACCTCAGGAGGAACTGCTCTGAGATTGTCTCAACATTGCTAACTAGTTTTATATGATTGCTGTTAAGTGTTCGAATTTCCATTTCATGTTTCTATGGACTTTCTAAGTTCATGTCTAACTGGGAAAAGAGATGTCATTCCTGTAAAGCCCCCGTTATGACCTCTAGAAACTGTTCATAAGGCAGAAGAGCACCAGTGTTTCGTGCCGATCAGCTCATGCCAGGTCTCTACTAAGTTATGTGTGACAGTACTCAAGAAACTCTTCAGTCCTGTCAGTTTGACCTGTGAAGGCATTTATCAGTCTTTCCCCCAAAGTCTCAGGTGGAAATTGCACTGTTTCTTCCATCCCTACCATTTGAATGTTACTTGCTTGAAATCAGACCCATATTTAATCATTTAGGTAAATGAACCATTTGTCTCATAGTAGATGTATATTTTATATGCAGTTTGGGCTCAAATATTTTTCTGAAAGCTCTGCTTTTCAGAGCTCACTGTTTTATGTGGGTGATCCCTTTGCTTTCCAAGATCCCTTTCTCCCTCTTCCATGCATATTCACACGAATGCCAAGATACAATTTGGCCATATATCATCTTCATAATATTTTCTGCAAATAATGTGATGTTTGTGGAATTTGATTCTCATAAGAACTTTACAGAACTTATACCATCTGGTCTAGATCTGTAGATTGTGCTCAGAATGCTGGGTACTGTGACTGAGTTTTCATCAAGAAAATGTGTCAAAGAACTCCTGCTTCAAGCAAACAAAAAAACCCCAGTGCCCAGAAAAAGCAGTCACAGGAAATCTGCATTTCAGTATTCCCTTCTCTTCAGTGGTAGTTTCTGTATTTTTCTCCTTCCAATGAGTTGGATATTGTGCATTTCTTTTTAGGTGTTAGCCATTTAACTCTCTTCAATCACTGTACAGGGAATTCTCATACCTCTTTCAGAATAGGTAATTGCTGACAATTAGCTAAAGTTTTGCAGATATGAATCTGAACATTTCAACATCTAAGCCCATTTCAAACCTGGTTCTGAATGATTTTTGAAAACAGGATTCAAATTACATGTCTGCTTCTGAAAGTATCATCTTTACTCCAAGATTTTTTAATATCTAGCAAGATTTTAACCTGAGTTTTGAACTAAGGTATTTGTGATTGCACAACTTTGTGCTTGCGATAGTAGTTACAGACATAGTGGCAAAGCTGTTGCAATAGAGAAGTCTGAGTCTGCAACGTGTCCATTTACTGAAATTACTGAGGTTTTGTGCTGTGATTTATTTCATGGATAAGACACTGGATCAGGCCCTTCTGATTTACGAAAGGCAAATGAACCCATGAGCCAGACTTACAGCATCCATTCTGAGACTTGTTCTCACAAACAATATGCTGAAAGATGCGATTTATCATACCATGCTTTTCAGTCCTCAAAAGCTCTTGTCAGTTCATCCAGTGTATTTGATTACTGCTAAGTGTACATTTTCTGTTACTGGAAGAGCAAACTCAACATGGTGACCATGCTTAACACGTGAATATTACATGTTCATCTGACCTAAACACTAGCTATGATTCAGAATGTACAAATGCTTTTGAAAATTTTGCAATAATGAAGGTAACATTTTTGACAACATGTAAAATATTTGGATAATGTGAACTACACAATATGCAAGATAAAATCAATGTCAAAACTTATGTTGTAACTGTAATGGTTTTGCTGATCCTTTTATATATTGCTGATTTATGGATTATGTAGTAAAAGTATTTATGCATCTTCCATTGATATGGGGTAGACTTTTCAAGTTCCCACATGTCTTTTGCATCTATCCTTGACAAATGTAACTATAGGCATTTTATTCTCAATTGAAATTCACAAACATTTTGATATAAGATCGTGACTGACAATATTAATGGTGGCCATAACACTGTAAAATGGGATGAAAAATGTATAAAATCCCTGTTCAACTAATGTTTAGTCTGAGATAAATAGTGCTAACCAAAATATCCCCAGGATGTTCAATTAACTCTAAATCTATTGCTTTAAGAATATGTGGCTTTATATGGTAGATATGCCAGAGCATTTCACTTTCAAAGACGCAGTGACATGAGTAGCATATACAAAGCATCCAGTGCTGCAAAAAACATCCGGGACTCTACAGTTTTGTTAAGCTGTAGAAGTTTTATATAAAATTCCTCTACTTCCCATAGTGTGTTAGAATTCTGACAGGGAGGTGTTTCTCCCAGGGATGTAGCTGAGCCACTGAAGGAAGTAACCTGCACAGCAAGCTCAAATACAGCCAGAAGCAGAAGAGTTTGCTGAAAAACAGGGAACTGCATTGTAATCCCAAACCTGCCCGGCAGTTGGCACCAGCCCAAACCTTTGCATGTGCCAGTAATTCACTATTTCCTCTTGTCCTTCCTGCCCCAGAACCCTTAATCCAGACCATTTGAGTTCATCAGGCAGGAGATTATTCCTAGTCTGCACAGCAAGAAAACCATAAATAAAGCTGACAAATGACCAAAGTGGACTGTGAAAATGGTTGTCTAAGACTTTTCACCATTTATTATGCAATAAGAGGATTTTACATCAGTGATTCACTGCATTTTGTAAGCTGTTCTTATCTCTCCCCTGCAAATCCTGTACCTAGGAAACTCTTTTCCACAGATAAATATAATGTATGCTCAAACATGACAAGGCACAATTATTAGCAAGCAAAATTTACTGTGTCCAAATTAAAACAGTTGAATGCTACGGAAAAATATGAAAATCAAGTGTCGCATTTGCCAAGGTTGTTGTTTCCTTTTTTTTTAAGAGTGTAATACTCAAAGATCATTTGACTACATTTGTAAACATTATATATAGTATGCATATTACTGTCCTCTCAGATTGTAAATATCTGCCTTAAAATACGTCATGAAGAGATTTTTTTAATATCTAACTCAAACTTAACAAAAGGTTTAGATCAGTAAATTTAAGGTCTTTTTTTACATGAACACCCCATTCTACAAGAAAAAAAACAGATACCTACTCTGTTACTTCATTCACAGCTGATTTTTAGAAATCATAGGAGAAGTAAATGTTAACCCTGCCAGGAAAATATGGCAGGAACCCTGACAAGGACCTGTCATTTACTGTCAACTACATCTCACCATTAAATGTTAGGTCTTCAGTTGGAGGAAATACTGAGACATAATAAACAGCACACATCCAAAGTGTGTAAGAGGTAAAGCATTTCATGTCTTAGCCTGACAGCTCAAACTTTGGCCTTGTGAATAACATTAATTACTGATAAAGAACCACCAATTTTTATTCCTGCATCATCAAGTCTTCCTTGCTCAAAGTGACAGGTTCCTTATCAGAGGTAAAAAAATCTGTGACAAAATCAGGGTTTAATGAATAATGATGAGGTACCAGTCCTTATCGTTGCCCAGACTGACTGCTTCTCAGGGTAATAATTTGTTATATCCTGACCTGCAAATATCTTAGTGTCTTTGGCAAGGAGACAGAACTCTTCCCCTTACTTATATGGCCCGACAGCACCAAGAAGCAATCTATATTTGACAAAGGCTTGAGCCAAAGATCCTAGTGAGAGATAATTGTGCTGAATATTGTCAACTACTAGACGTATTTCTTTCATTTGTGTTAATTTATTTATTCCTCCAATCAACATTTCTTTGCAAACCCCCCTTGGTCTGTCATTGTCAGGGAACTACCCATCGTACTATCGGCAATATTGCCACACAGCATCTGTGCACGGCTCCTCTGTTTTCATCTGATATGCGTCAGATGTGGTTAGCATTACGAGAAAGGAGCTTGACAGCCTGCTGCTTCCCCGAGGGGGCTTTGCACTGTGATGGGAGAAGCCCACAGCCAGACTGTGCAGGGAAAAGCAGAGCATTACAAGTCATGTTATTCATCTCATGCAATTGTGAGCGAGCCAGGGATTTTCTTGGACTGCTCTTAAGTTTAGATTTTTCCACCAGAGTATAGGGTATTGTGGTAATTTAATTTCCTTATGTGAAGCTGTGAGGGTTATATAAATCTGTTTTTCTGCATTCATTTTTTGATAAATGAAAGGGCTCTGGAGTTTGTGGAGATTATTAGAGGCATAATAACAGAAAGATACTGACGTCACATCTAAGTGAAGACAATTGTTAGACCATTTTTAATACCAGAGTTCAAAATACAGTAGGTATGAGCTCTGCGGGGTTTGTTCAGCTGATAGCAAACACAGCCTGAGCGTGTTTGTTAGCGGGAGAGGCAGTCTGCCCGGGGGGATTAGCTTGTCAGCAGTGAGAAGGCTGCAGCCAAACAGTACAGCATTTCCTTTCGCAATGACCAGAAGAAAAGGATTCACAGCGAGGGTAGCTGCGGCCACAGTCCGGAGCAGGTTAGTGTGTTGTGGGTCAGGCTTCTCCCTGCTACACGACACCGACTACAGCAGACTGCGGTAATGGGGGATTACATCTTGCTCCTCTGGCGAATCTGTCTGCTGAAAGTATGTTTTTCAAAGACATGCTATAAACATCCACTTTTCAATGTCTGCTTGTCAGTATTATAGTCCCACTTTAGAGAAAAAGAAAGCATACATAGTTCATATATTTCTGTTCCGCACTGAATTTCTTCAACACTCTCATCAAAGCCATGTTACTGAAGACAGTGAAGTCAGGCATTTTTATTGTACCATTTACTTAAATTCTGGTCATTTTTTATTTAAGCAAAAGTTGGAAGGTTTTTTATTACGCATTTCTCATTGCCATTACAGCAGAACTCTTTTTGCCCACAGAGATCCGGGGCTTTAGTTACTTTTTCTCTTGCCTCACAAAACCTAACCCTACAGAAATGCTTTAGGGATCATTCCAAAGAGGAAGTGAAACATGGAGGAGCAGGACTCTGAGCAGCATGCACCCTAAAGCCTTGTCCTAAAGCTGACATACAAAACACTGCAGGGTTGACCAGGAGCATTTCTCAGTTTGGAAAAGTAAGATGTCCTCTCAGAGATCTGAGCTGGAGCTGACTGTATTATAGAGTCCCAGAGATTTACAGCTTGATTAAACTGAATGAGTCAAAACACACTGCGTCCAACCTTATGGTTTTATTTTCATAGTGCAGAAACTATATGGTGAATTATACAATCCATCTCATAAATCATGGATTATATGATGATTCATAAGCACTGGAAGCAGGATTAAAGTCTTCTTGATTAGTGAATTAATTCTGTATGTTGCTACAAATTCATGGTATAAGATGTTTCAACTGTCATTTTGTTGACTGTGAATTGGTATTTAAAAATCAATGTGTGTATGCAGACAGGACATCTCAAGTGAGGTTTTCATGATTATAACGGTGCCCCTGGCCATGTTATATTTAGGGCTGAGTCAGTGTTTCCATCATAAAGTGTATTTTTCATGTGTATGTACTTTGCCACTAAATTCACCCTTGAGCAGATTAGAATGTTTCTAACCAATAAAAGCAAATTAGAGTCTTTTTAGATCTCAGACTTAGAAAAGGATTTTAGGAGTGGATTTCTCATTAGAAAAGTTTTCTGGTGCTTAAACAGCATTTACTTACAAGGTACAGATTTCAGAGTTTATAGTTTAAGACACTTTCTCAATCTTGAATAAATAAAAATAAGTCTAATTTGAAATCATATTTATGAAGTCCATATGGCCTAATCCATTTGGTGTTTTCAAAACAGAATATGAACACAATGAAATAATTAGACTGAAATATGTACTTTTCTTCTCCATTCTGTTAAGGACCATAATCTGGCCAAAATCTTATGGACAAATCTGGTCCATATTTTAACGTTACTGATACATTCCTGTTGACTTTTGTGCTGCCGTATGGTGAGAGCTTGCCCCTAAGGATATGTTTACACCGCAACCAAATGTTTAACCACAGAATATATAGAGTTTAAACTCTCTAGCCTGGGGAATAATCACTGTATGGTTGTGGCAGTGCAGATCTTGGCTCATATTAGTCTTAAAAACATGTATGTAGAGTTCTAGATAGCTTTGTCATAGCCTATGCAAAACTCTGTGCAGCTGTCAGATATCCTGTTCTTCACAGCTGCTCTGGTTAACGTTAACTAGATGGGTGTATAAGTGTTGTACTCAACACTCTGATGGAAGTAGCCCTCTAAGTCTACTAACAAACACCTCGAGATACACTTTAAGGAATATTTTTATCCAGGACGTTACTCAACTTTTTCTGGACATGACTAAACCGGGCAAAGTACGTGAGATGTGGCATGACTGTTAAGCTGTATGAATCTGGGGGATGGACCGATTACTATTTCACCATATGTTTCTCCAAATATGCGTTTAGCTTTGGTATGACCAGTCAGAAATATTAAGGTATTCTTTTTTGTAATTATAATTTCATTAATATTCTTTTGAAAATGCCTTGGAAATACTTGGGAAAAAATACTATGAGCCAATGATTTGTAATTATGATACATATAATTATAGCAATAATTGTAGTGTCTGGAAGTGACAATGAAAACAGTTCCTATTTTGCTAGTAACTATCTAAATAGACAGAAAATGACATCCTCTACTTCAAAAAGGTTATAATTGAAATAATGTGAACCTTATTCTCCATTGTCGTGTATTCTGTATAGTCAAGTAATGGTTTAAAAAAGTGTTGTTGTTTTGTGGGAGTACCTCATGCCCTCTTTCTGGATCCATAATGTACACAAACGTGTAGACAGTGGAACCAGGGATTTTATATAAATACATATAGTGCTTTCAAAAGGTATATCAGTTGAATGATGCTTGCACCACTGTCTTTATTCATTTTTCACTGGTAGGAACAGGACTGCTTTCTAGGCTTGTGAAGGGTCACGAGACATCTTTTTGTCTGAAATGGAGATAGCCTGAGGTCTCCTCCATTTCTGTGAGCCTCCTCCAGTCATGCCTGGTTAAAGGCAAACGTTCTGCTTAAGGGAGCTTGACAAGTGACTGTGAAACGGCTCACTGGGAGTTTAGGGCAGATTGGATTCCACTGACACAAGTCAGATAGAGAGTGTTTCATGATATCAGCACACTGATGAAATTACAACATTAAGCACTTCGTGTTCCAGCATCCATATTTTTAATTTCGTTGGCATTTATTTAACTTTTCCTGGTCACTGCTTGATGATTATAAAAGTTTGTCCTGTAGCCTGCTACTGTTTTTATTTCCATATGGACTTAGAAGATGACAGAGGAAGAAGACAAGGTCTACACTCAAAGTTTGCTATCTGAGATTCAGGAAGTCCCCTCTAGAAATTCATAAACTGTACAAACTTTGAGTCTTCTACACATTACAGCTGATGAAGAGCTTCTTGACTCAGGGAGAGTCTTGGCAGGATAAACACATAAAGTCTGTGAGAGCAGTTTGGGGGTTTTTTCTGGCAATGTTATTTTCTTATCTGATGTTTCACTTACCAATAACTGCCAATATTTGGGTATGATCCAAAGTGTATTCAAGCTTTGGTGGGGTCTAAATGTAAATCTAGAAATTGCAGCTTTTGCCCATTGCTAAAAATGTTTCATATTCGTCAAACATGTCTGTGTGTCTTGGAGAGAGTTTTTTACTTCTGAAAATCAGGCCACTGATAGTCGGCACACACTCTTGAGAACCTGGGCCAGACTACATCATTACCAATCATTATGTAATGCATTCAGTGAGGGGAATAAGTAATGGACTGGGAAAACTTAAGCTTTCTAATTTCTTGTTCTTTTTATAGTCAATTTTCTTATCCCATGCCCTACGCAAATGTTTAGAATCATCACTGGACACAGCCCGCATACATTTGTGTGTGAGAATAAGCGATAATTATGGAGCAGATGGATTCATTTAGAAAACTTATCTGTGTCCTAAGGAACAAAATGAAATAAACAAACAAAAACTCCTAAGGCGAGGGAAAGTTTGGGGTGGTGGAAGAGAGGGAGGGACGAGAAAGAAAGAATATAAGTATTTCTTGGCAGACGTGCACATGTTGACACTTCTTTTCCATAGAACGTGCCTAGTTACTTCTCTATTCCCTGTGTGTTCAAATGGGCTCAGTATAATACTGTGACTTGCTAGAAATGTTAATGTACCTGCCTTTTCCAATGTAAACTATGATAGGGGTGACTCTTTTCCCTCAACATCTTAATGTTAATTCAACAGTAAGGCATTATTCACAGGGAAATTCCTCCTCTCCTGGAGTCTATAATTGAATGGTATTGTTAATTGTGTGATCTAGCCTTTTAATGAATATTTGTCTTGGTTTCACTGAACTAGGAAAAAAGAAACAATTCAGATTCAAGGAGAATGTAAAGTGCACCAAGGGCACTAAGTTAAAGAAAATCAAAATGTTTCAAAAATTGCTTTTTATACAAGAAAAATGTTATAGTACATCAAAACATGTTCACATATTAAAACAACTTGCAATTCCAGAATACTTGTCACTCTCTGGCCTTCTGTTATTTTATGTAATGTCTCAAAGGGATTTTTTATGTGTGTGCAACTTCCTTTATTTAAGAATTCAGGATAACTGACACAAGTAAAATGAAAAGAAATAAAAGCAAAACGAAACTTTTCTCCTGAGGTTTTTGTGATTAGGATTTTGCTGAAGATGTCTTTTCCAATATGGTACACTCAAATAAGCAAGCAAACCTTTGCAGACACTGTCACTGGTTGTGTATTCAAGCTAAAAACTGTTAATGCTGGTTGTATATATGCTTTCTAAGATACTTGAGTTACACAGAGAATGATACTTCTCTGCTATAGAACTAAGATAACACCAACCACTTATGCACAATGCAACATATCTTTTTCCTCAGCAGCATCCGGGATACTACGTAAAAATCCAATTTCTAATACGTAATGAAAGCAGACAAGATTACCTTCTGTCCATAAAAGGAAAATATTTTGATGTCCAGATATATAAGCAACTGGAAAAGGAATTTAGTTAAAACTCTGTATTACTCTTTATCTTGAAATATGCAAAATGCATTTGTCCTACCTGAGCTTACTGATAGGGCATAGTCAGATTCACACTTGGCTATATAATTTATCCTGTTCACGTGCTTAATTTCTGGAATGAACACCAAATGGTCTTGCTCTGAAAAGAGAGGAATCTGATGATAAGGGTCAGCACCAGTTCATCACAGTCTGTGGGTTCAGATCTATCACAATGCAGAAAACTTTGGAAAATTTTTGTTATATTTTTATTATTATTTTTACAGCTTTACCTGAACATGTTTGCTGTTTCTCATGTTGACTAAAGACTAGTTAATTCTGAAAACTTTCAATATCAGAATAATCCACAATTGCTCACATGACGACAAGAATACACAAAACTGAGGAAAAAACTACTTTTTTCAGGTGGGACTCAGAAGGCTGACAGCTGCTGGACAGATGTTCCAGTTGTCATTTACCAAATCAGGCTATTGAAACCCCCTGCGTGATCCACAGCTGCGTTTAGCTGAAGATCAGAAAGGGGCTACCTGTGCATTAGTCAGTGTTACCACCTTATGTGACAGAATAAGAACTTGCTATACAGACCAAGACAGAAGCACTAGGAAGAGATGTGAATTTACAACCCTGTTCTCCATTGGATATTTTTGGTTTGGTCTGGTTGGTTTTTGTTTGCTGGGGGAAGTTACATCCTCTGCCATTTGTAGCAGTGACTTTGGGACAAAATCTGCCTCAGGAAACAATCAGACAGCAACTCTGGGTTTGAACTACTCTGAGTTAACAGCCCGTTTTCTGTAAATTTATTGTCAAATTTGTGACTTTGTTGGCTTGCTTTGGGGTAAGTGTTACTCCTGGTCATTTAAAAGGTTTTCTTTGCAACATTTCCTTCAGGGGCTACAGCCTGCATTGAGAGTATGGAAACTATTTCACCAGATGGAGCCAATGAATGTTCCAAGGCCTAATAATATATATATCCTCTTGTAGTTCACAGTAGATTCCAGTAAACACTGGCCTTCATCTGATTGCTTGAGTGCACCACTTTCCAGAGCTCTTGGCAAGAATGACATGGGTGTGGGGGGAGCATATCCATATCTTGTCATTTTTCTGTGCTGAAGGAATCTGTGCTGATATTCTGAACGTTACTTGACCACTGACCACAACAGGCATTTTGTATTTAACTCTGCCAGAAACTTACAGAAATTAAATACTCATTTTTTTATCTCCTTTTTTTCTTTGTTTTTCACAAGCAGGATCCAAAATCTTCTTTAGCTCCTGGCTCCTAGTCTCTCACTTTATGCTTTATATTTGGGCCTACTGGCAGCAGTAGAAGTCATAGAAGAGTGACACGGTTTAGATAGCATCACACTGCAATTCTAACTCTGACTTGCAGACCTCCAGTTGACTCAACATATAGTTTGGTTATGGTAGGCTGGGAGCAAACAGCTCACAGTGACTTAGGTTCATGCTAGGTTCTTCACCTATGGAAGTGTAGAACAAAACCTGCTCTGGCCTGGACTCAAACATTCAAACGGAGCCCCTCAAAGGCAGCTAAAACATAAAAAATCTTCATTTTAGTAAGCAGCATCCCTGCAAAGAGGCTTTACTCAGGCACAATATCATGAATGTGGAGAGTAGAATGATGTGTAATTGCCTCCACATAAATAGTGCTCCATGTCCATGGGCAACAGGTGTTCAGCTCTCTGAAGAGAGGTCCAAAGGGAGAAACAGATCGAACAGGGTGATCTGAATGCTGACCACTGCCCTGCCCTCAGTAGGGCTTCTGGGTGTAGTGTGTGGTCTCACTAAGCACGATTTACGCACTGTTTCTGGATGTGAACAGAGTGAGAGAGTCCCATAGGCAGTGAAAAATATCTCATTGTGCAGGCAGCACTGCCTGTGCATCTGCTTGATTATTTCCTCTGGAACTATTTCCCTTTTAACCAACAAATCACTGTCCTAGAGCACCTGCTTCAAAAAAATCCAGTATAGTTGGGTTGTGGCCCTGAAGATGGTCTGAGTAACTTGTTGCTGACACTCTTTAGAAACGTGTAATTTTGCCGGTCATAGCCTCCTCAAATTTTATGTTTCTCATGCTCAGCTTCAGCTACTCTTGCCCACCTATACATTTCTTCTCTTCTTTCTCCCCTTCTTAAATTTTTGTCACACATAAATCTGTTGGGGAATGTTTATACATTCCCATATCTAGACTGTGGTTATTTACAACACAGGAATTATCTCCTGGCTCGTTTTCCAAGGCTCTGAATCCCATCACTAAATATGGACAAAGCTTTGCACTGACTTGGTATTCTTGCCTTTCACTTGCATCTTTCTTAAGGTGAGTGAAGCATCTGCAATATTGTACCATGATGCACATTTGTTCTTCTGGGGGTGAGAGAAGCCCAATACCCTTTACTCAAATGATATCCTTAACTGATGTGAAGACTATATTCTCACTGCTATTTAATTTAATTTTCTACAAACAGACATTTTCTGGCAGGTCCTTACTCTGAAGAAAAATCTTCTGTCCTAATCCCAGACATAGTTTTTTGACTTCACTAACAGAAATTTACTTAATTTAGGAGTTAGTGTTTTACCAGAGTCATTCCCCGAAGATTTTTCTACAATTCATAAACAATTATTGTCATTCATAAAAAAAATAGCGAGCCAGAATTTTACATTATCAATCTCTTAAATTCTCAGAGAACTTTCCTTGAAAGGTACTAAATGGCATTTTAAGTATTGATAAAGTAGTTGTCTGGAAGGACTTACCCTTAGATTTATATTTAGGTTTGGTCAGGTGGTCAGTTTGCCTTTTGCAAATCATCCTCTGCTGGTTAGTAACAGAGCTATAGATTGACTTTGTCAAAATATGACATTTGTTTATCAAGGTAGTACATGGATGGAACTGCTAAAATAAATTTATTTTACCTTTAAAGTGAGATATGCTATTCTATGTAAATTCGTCTCTGTTGAGAACCTGGGTCTGTTATGCTGCTGGAAAAGTAAATAATTTCTGCTTTCAGACAAGTGCCCTTGGCTTATGCCTCAATTCTTTTTTATGATAGACAGACTCTGGAGCTTCTATGAACTTGGCAGTGTTCTTATTTTCTATGTAGTTTGCCTTTGGCAGAGCACCAGACATGCACATCTTCTCCCTACCTGTAGTCTTCCACACGTCTTTGTGAAGATTCTCTCACTTTCTCTTTTACTCTCATATGCAGTAACATCGAATGTAAGTGATGGTAAAGTATATGGTGTTAGTCAGCTTGCAGTGCACCATTGTAAAGTGTCTGATAGTTCAAGGATTAAGGGTGTTATATATTGCTAAAACAACTGAATGACAATTAATTGACTCTGCTTTAATGCATGGTCCATTCCTTTGTTGCAGAGAGGAACGTAAAAGTAGCAGATGAAAGTTTTACATAAGAAGAGTTTATTTTGTTACGTCATATTAATTTTCATAATGTGGTGTCGTTTTTGTCATGAGAGCTTTCATTATCCTAAAATGAAATACTTCAGTGTAATATAAAGCAATGTGTAACAATAGAGTTGCACCAAAATAAATGTCTCTTCCCATTCAATTTCAGTATAACTTGGTTGCCTTTAACTGTATTATCATGAGTGTAGTGCTAGCTCGTTTTTTGTCTTCCTGCTCTGGGCATCAGTGGAATGAGTTCCTGTACTTAATGACTTTGCAGGTTTGTGATATTTGTTTAGCATGTTTGCCAAGCAATGAGCACTTAGCCTTTGTCATCTGGCATCTTTCATTTTCTTTCCCCAGAGCACTTTAAAAAGGCCGTATTTTGTTTGGGGAAAAAAGAAAAAAGTACCTTTCATATTATCTGTATTTTCAGCGATACTATGCATTTAGCCACACACATGTGTGGGAAGCTCTTGTAAATTAGCCTGTTGAAATGAAAGAATAGATCTTCTCTCTTGTTTTCAGCCACCATAATGAGTAGCAATATTACCAAATAAAATCAGAATAAAAGGTGAAAGAATCAACATTGCCGCTTCTGTTGTTCAACAGCTTTCAGAGCAATGTATAAAGTTTGTTTGAAAGTAGTCCCTGGTACCTGCATACCAGAAAAATTGAGTCAGTTTTGGAGGGACTTCTATTTCTGTGTATAAAATAGCCATGCTGATTAGCCATGGTTAATGGTCCCAAGTCCAGCCTTCCATGAGACATTTCATTTAGACTGGCACACTTGGCTCTTAGCAACACTGCTCATTAATTTTATCGTGCAGAAGCTGGCTTACACTTTAGATGACTATGGATGCAGTATAATTTACTGCTTAGGAAGACACAGGAGGAAGAGGGAACAGTTAAGTGAATGTATTTGTGGTCATCTTATATAAGAAATAGGTAAAAAGACAAATGTATGTTTTGAAGTCCATAAGAGAGTGTACTTTTGCTACAGCTAGTGTTTTGTAGCTGAGTCCCTTCATACAAATATGGGAAAAACGTTTTTCACTTTTTGTTTACACTGATTCAAAGTCGGAGTCAACTTTCACGCATTTCAGAGCACTATGTCCTTGCACACACTTGAAATCAGAGGGTGAGGTTACTAAGGAAAGATTTTTGTAGTTCTGACTAGATTTCTATCAGCTTCAGAGTGGGAGGTACAACTCCGTTTACAAGCCCCTGGTTTCTTGGGTCCAGATGTTCTCTGTTGTTTAACCATGCACAAATCATGGGGTCAAAGTCTTAGTCCTGATCACTGTTAATACCACCACGAGTTTTGGCTTCTAGATCAGATCCATGGATTTTGCTTCTAGAGCATTGCTCTTAGTGTCCTGAGACTATCAACAAAAATGCTTGATGTATCTTTATGAACCAAGACAGTCCCTTGCAGAAGAACACACCACGTTCTATAGAGGACCTTCAGTTTTATAAAACAATTCACAATTTGGAAATTCAAAGAATTAGGTCTTATTCTGTTGAACATGGGCCAAATGAACTTTATTTTCCTTCACTTTTCTTCCTTCATGACCTACAAAAACCGTTCATGTCCAATACTGCTTCCTAGCCTTTCCAAGCACTATCTTTCACCTCTCTCACTTTCTTATTGTAGAAGCACTGCTTTTGTGGAGCAGATACTTGAAACAGACTGAAAGGAAAGAAGTCTGACCCCAAACTGCTAGATGTGTTTCACCAATGTCTAGACTACACCCTTATAATAAAAGAATGATAGAAACATTCTTTCCCTGATTCATAAAAGGGTAAAAATAAATATATTAATGCCTAGTGAACTTTACTTTCGTCAATCCTTATCATTAAATATTTGTATTTGCCCTCTGCTTTGGAGAAACTGTGATGTAAATTTTGGAATTTGTGGGGAATTCATTATGATTAATTGTGTGAAAGCTCTCTTCTCACAAGTTTTCTAACATCCACCTGAAGAGAAATATACATGAGGGTTCCCCATGTTCCCTATTTTCCCATGTTTCCCACCTCCAAACCCTGCTTTGGGCTTTCGTTCGTTCTTCTGAAGCTGCCCAAGACACAGTTAGACTTTTGGCCTATTTGTAAACCTTTCTGTAATTCTTAAGAATTACAATTATGAGTACCATTTATTAACAGTGAGCCTAGGAATGGCATGCAAGTATCTTGTATTATTCGTATCCTTATTTTATAAAAAAATCATAGTTCAAATCTGCAGGGTGCTTGAATATGCTTTTTGCTGTATGAGGCAATGAAGGTATATTTCAATGCGAAAAAAATGAATACTTCTGAAAACATCCTATTGTACAGTGTAATGTCAAATCAAACTTGATTGTCAGATTTGAAATACAGAACACCTAAAATGAGACAGCATTATGCTGAGTATTATTTTACTTTTGCCATTGATACTGTGCTTTTCTCATCTCCCTCTGCCTCTGTTGTGATGTATGTCTCCTGTAGAGGAACACTAGTTGATTAACAAATTGTGCACAAGGTAAAAGGATTTTAATGACAAGGTGGCAATGGAATTTATTCAGGTCCTTGGTTTTAAAAGATAAATATTACTAGGAAAAAATATCTGATGAGACTAATGGTTTTACAGAATGGAGCTGAACACTGTAAAGTTTGGTCCTGAACTGCTTTTCACCTCTCCCTTAAAGCCATTCTGTGGTCAAACAACATTTTATCTCCATATGTCGTAACTAGTCCACCAGTGTTATTCACCACTTTTTTGCACTTTGATCTGGTAACTCCAGGAGCAGTCTGGTTTTCTGGGGTTGCTGTGTTCCAGCTGCACTCTGGCAGTGGGGAGTCAGCACTGATTATTGACTTATCAGCCATTTATTTCAGTTAAACCCGGTTCAAACAAGTACCAGTGAAAAGGTGTTCAGTTGATGATGCAAGTTTAGAATAAGGGTAAGTAAAGTTGTTCTTAGCAGACAGCTGCAGGTCAGCCCTGGTGCTGCTCTTGGGCATATGGGGCGCAGAGCAGGATGGCTGCACAACAGATGGGGACCCCCATCACTTTGTCTACATCAGCCTCCTCTAGCCCAAGTGGTGTGCTTCACTGATCTACCTGCGCAGCTCCCAGTACTGGACTCCGAAATCCCAGAGAAATTTGGGCTGTGGAGGGTAAGACTTTAAAGCAGTTATGATAAAATCCTGGCAGCTTTGAGGTCAGCAAGTCCTTTGACTCTTTGACTCGACAGAGGCAGGGGTATTCCTGCACTTTTCAAACTGCTAACCAAAAACCTGACTGGATCTTCACCTACACCTTTCTTTGCAAGTACGTGGTTAGAGTAACTTTTCCTAACAAATTGTGATGTAAGAACATATTACTGTAAGTGTAACTGGATAGGTGGTACCTGGGGATCTTCTCATTTTACTAAGAAAACAAATATTTTACATACCTTTTCAGGGAACTCAGCTAATTCTGGAATTAACAGATAATTCAGCACATTTTGAAAAGGTCTTGTTTTTACATGGGGTTTGTCAGATATTGAGAGTACAATATTTGGTGTAAACAAAAACAATGGCAAACAGAAAGGTACTTATTTGACATTAGTTTTACAGATTCAGGTAATTTATATCCCCCAATATTCCGTAAACTGCAACACAAATCATCTCCGCTAGCTTGAGTTTGTATAAACACTAACTAGTTTTCATAGATACACGCAAAACCTCGTGTATCTAACTATAATATTCTATTCTAGACTAATTCATCTTTATTTGGTTTAGATGATTAAAATCCCATATATAAAACATAAACCCTTCACGAACTGTCGCATAAATATCTAATCTTCAGTTTTTCTGAAATTATTCACAGGGATCAGACCACTGAACAACCACAGTTTTCCATGTTATCCATAATGTTCTTCTACTTTAGCTGAGAAAATTGGAGTCCTTTGAATTCTCGCTTTCTTTTGTTAAGTATTTCCATGAGACCATTTCATTTGACATGCACAGAAGTACCAAAAAATCTTGCTCACATACAACCAGCTGAAACACTCAGAATAGTCAATACTTGTTTTATGGCTCATAGCATGGAAAATGAATAGAATAATTAGTTTTATGTATTCCTTCATCCTTGAACATCACAGTACATAGTGTCTGTTGAATGTATTGAATCATGAGAAAGTCTCAAACACCGTTGGCAGTGAAACCTTGCTAGAGCTAATATGAAGTGCATTCTCTAGGTACTTCATATGCTTTTCGATTGTATTTTGGCCACCTTGGGTACACACACTGTTAGCTAACTTGCCCAAAATTGAATTTCTTGCAATCACTCTTTGAAAGCTCCAGAGTATCTACAAACTATTTAGCTGTTTGTTATGACTTCTGCTACACAAACTCTATACATAATGAAACACAGACTTCACATCTGGGAATGTCTGTATGTGATACAATTAGAACAATACAAATGTTCAAGGCAAATGAGCATAGGGTCACTGAAACACAAGCTACGTTTCCTTAAAAAGTTGTAACGCTGCTAACATATATCTTTTTCCAAGCATTGTGGCTTTTAAAGTTATAAATATTAGGAGTACAATAAGTACATGAAGAAAATATGGTAAGGCCTAAATTGTTGGCTTCCTTTTGAATATGCTCATTTTCATTATGTGAACCCATATTTCTTTAGTGTGTAAGAACTGTGGAAAAAGTCAATAGCATTTTTGTTGCCTGCAGTCTGGGGATTTTCTCATTTTTATTAATTTCTCCATGAGGTAAAAGCGCATTCTCAGACATTTATCTCCTTTTGACAAATGATCAGTCTATACCACTTTTTAAACTTAAAGATCCAGACAGTCTAAAGAGCACCATCTTCTCCATATTGGCAAGGCATGCATTCAGATTCCATAGTTGAAGATCAGTAATTTTTTGGAATCTTTTCTGATGAAGAAGAAGAGTTTAAATTTTTGTGGAAACCAATGTGTTTGTCATATTCATCTGATGGCAGAATATTCAAGAATTTAGTTTGATACCCGTCACTTTTCAAAGAATAGGTCAAGAAAGAGTAGTGGATAGGTTTAATGATAAAGATTTTCCACTTCATTTTTATATGTGCACCACAAAAGTTTTTTGCCATGTCAAAACTCTTCCGCACAGAATTTAAAAAAAATGATATGTCACCACACCTCTGCAATTGCTAATACCTTTTCCAGCAAAATAGTATGAAATGATTGCATACCATCCTGATCAAATTACTTTTATTAGTATTCCGCTTTTCAAAAACAAGCAACAAAATTTCTCTTTTCAAGGTTCTTTTAATGTGTCCTTGAATTTTAACTGCCAAGATCAGGTAATCACCATTCCGCCTTCTGAATGCTGTTGCAATATTTATTGCTTGACTTTGAAACTTTTTCGGGGAAGTTTTAAGGATATCATTTATAAAGCACTACTTGATATCTCCAATTCATTGCTAATAGTGAGAGTCTGCAAAAATTTATCTTTTTCATCCTTGACTTTCTAACATTAATTGCTAAAGCAACACTTGATTTTTTTCCTCAGACTTCCATAATAGCTCCTGCAACTTCCTCTGCCTTCTGATTTTGTTTTTGAGTCTCTGAGCTTGTTTTTTAAGCCCATATGTATGTTACATAAATTGCATTTAATACAAATGACACGCTTTTTTTGTTATAAAGGAGTGTAATAGAAATGTATTTTTGGGGAGGGGGAAGAAAAAGAAAATACACTGGAGCTTTTCTGAAGCTGTAATAGCAGTGGCAGAGCCATTTTTTCCATCCCTTTTTCTTTGTTCATCTCAAAGATGTGTTCTTTATCATACACTAAATCTGGCGTTTCATTTTCTCCCTCTGTAATGAGGTACGTGTTAATTTCTCATACTCAGCCACAGGCAAGGCAAAAGCAACCCTGAGAACGTAGGGAACATATGGAATATACCTCCTTCCCCTTTGCTAGAAGTCCTTCTATGGGAGGAATTGCATTTCAGGATTTGTGGATCCTCTGCTGAGTTACCCAGTAGCAACACTAACTCCCATTGTGGTATGGCCATACATCCTGCAAGAGTGCAAAAGCCACTGGCAAATAAGTAACAATTTATTCCTGTGTAGAGCATGAACAATAGAATTAGACAAATGTTCTGATGGATTGGTTTTCTCTGGAAAATTCTGCTTCAGTGAAATTAAATCATTTTGCAGGAACACATTAATTTTGCTGAAATCCCTGACTGACTCCAGTCTTCCGGCTGGGCAAACTGGGCCTCCCTGCTGGTTTATTGGGCTTTCCACTCGTAAGAGCAGCTGAGTCCATGGTCTGGTGTGATTTCTGTCTAAGATATTTAGCCAGCTGGCTCTGTGACTTGGAATTTTTGAAATATTCTGTTCCGTTCTCCCAAAACAAAATATTTCAAAAATTTCCGTTCCATGGAAAAGCTCAAATTTACAAATTATATTCTATTTTGGGGTAAACACCTTTCTACTGGAAGGGAAATTTGTTACTGAAAGGGTATCTATCTCTGTTATCCCAGAGACCCAAAAAGCAAAGGGACTTGGCTGCAAGTGCCATCAGCTGGCAGATTTTACAAATCCCTTATATAACTTTATCAGTAAAGTGTATACTTGTCCCTGTGTAATGAATCCTATGTTGAATTTGCACCTATATCTTGAAATGAAATCTACTCAAAGGAAATGTGGATATAAAGCTGCGGATTAGTTTTCACCTTTCTAAGAAAAAGAATAAGGAATATTCTTCTCTTTAAATGTTAATGTTATGAACTGAATGTTGTCGTTTGTTTTCAATATGAAGTTTAATTCTCCAGCTCTGTTTTAATAATTTCATGTGGAGTAAACTGTGATATTCAGGAAGTAGCAAAGGTTTTGCAGAAAATTGCCTACTGAATGTCACAAAAATTTATAGTGGTAGATACCACTTTAATTGCTAAATTTGACCACTGAGTACTTAAATCCACAACGTCATCGTAGTCTTTTCTACCTCAGTTGCAATGTAATAAGGTCTGCAGTTTTTTCACTGCAATCTTTCAAATGTTGATTGATACGTCAGGACTTCTAATGTCTGGAATTCCCGTTTTATTTTTTCCGTCAGTAAAAGAAAATAGTCAGAAACAGTCCTACAATAAACCTACGAGACTCTGAAGTTCTGTCTCACACATCTACATTTTTATCTCCACCTTTTTAGAAGACACAGACAGGAACTGAAGACTCCAGACTAAAAAATAAAGACTAGATATTAAAAAAAAAAAAAAACCACTGTTTCCTAAAGTCATAGAGAAAAATAGTTCATAAAGAAACTGAAGAACAACCCTAGGACAACACTTGCTACATTTCTCAGTCTTAATATTATTCAGCTTTTCTGGTGTTTTTGCACATGGGAAGAAATATCGTATTTACCTGATGTAGATGTATAGATTCTAGCATTTTAAGAGAAACATAATGAGCATTTTTACTTCAACATTAAGAAAGATCATTTATGAGAGTATTCTACGAACACAGACTTATAGTTTGATTAAAACAAGAGGAGAAAGTCACTCAGAAAGCAACAACAGAGAAGTTTTAATATTTGTCAGGTTCTATTTTCCCCCCTCCCCAGTTTATCATAAAAATAGCGAGATGTCAAGACAGATGCCTTGGATGGCTTGATAAACTTCCTGGTATTGTTCTCCACAGCCGTAAGGCAGGCGGGAGTTCAATCCCTGAACAAGAAGTTGTGATGCTCTGGCTGGCAGAGATCAGAACATCTCCATGAGATCTGAACGTTTCCACCCTGTTGATTCCTGTGGCTGGCTAAAAACTGTTCCTGTTAAATTCCTACAAAAGCTCCAGCCAGATGCAACCCACTCCATCCTTGCTGCTGGGACCTGAAATCAAATAGCTCTGAGACGTAACGCTAGGTGCTCTTCCCCATTTTTAGGCATCTGTAACAAAGTTCCCAGGTGTATAAGGTCTTGTACTGCTTTAGTGTTTGTGGTAACATTCTAGAAAGGGAAAGTTTGGACTCAGTTTAGTCTCAGTAACACCGGACTTACATATTATGAAGGCAAAATGTGTAAGAGAAAACAAAGTTTGTAAGAGAAAACAGTCATTTCCATGAAGCACGGGTGGAATTTATAAGGTCTGTAGTTAATTAAATCAACCCTCTGGTAGTGGTAGAACAACCGTTCAAAATAGCATTTAATAGATGCACACTATTGCCACTACACCTCCATCTGTGTCAGACATGGTAAGAACAATAGTTAATTTACTAAAAAAGAAAAACTAAAATATTTAGAAGTGGAGAGAAGTCTGGTCTAATTCCTCTGTCCTGCCATGCAATGCTGCTGGCTGAACAGTTTTCCTTTTGCATGAAAGTAGAAATGTGAGGAAAAATAAGGCTCCGTTAACTCATTTTTCCTTGTTGGTTCTCCGCTTTGGACCAGTTATAAACAAATTCTTACATACCTGCCATACTCTTTATAACCTTCTTAATGGAATGGAAATGTACAAAGCAGAAATGCAGTGAAGCATCAACTCTAGGAAAAAAAAAAAGGAAAATTCTGTTATTTTTTCAGTAGCCTTCAGTCAGTTCTCTCCTCTGATTATTGAAACACTTTCTGCATCATTGGTGCAATAGGTTTCGAACTGTTTCTTTTCAAAATGGCTTGAAATTTAATATGCTGGGAAAATGACATCATGTGTCAATTTATGCAGGACTGGGTGAGTTTAAGATTCTGGGAATGTGTCTGTTGATTGGGGCACATTAGAGCTTACCTTGTTAATGCTTGTTAAAACTGGAGCTGATGTCAGTTCTGGAAATAATTGCAAACCTGACAAAACAAGTTAGTAGTCTCTGAAATGATTCCAAAATGAGATAGCAAGGGAAGGATCCTGTTTATAAAGACAGTAGAGAGAAGCTTCTTTATCATTTACAGCAAGTGTGTGTGGATAGCCTTTCTGATTTCATTCAGCATTGTCAGTAAATTTGTTGCTCTTTTTATCATTTTTCTTTATTCACACATTGCTATTTGTATATCTGTAGGGGTGGTGGGAGATGCCAATAGGTTTCTTGCTATTTCCCTCAAACCAGTCAAGCCTGTTCCCCTGGGGAGCTATTTGGAGGGCTTAATCCTTTCAGTTCCTACCTCATTACTTGATTTATGAGTTTTGTGCCGTTAGTCCAAGATGAATTTTCCTAAGTTTCAGACAATTGGCCTGCTTAATTCTCTTGATGTGTCATGCATCATGACAAAGGTGCAACTTCTTCTGTTGATACTAGTTGATAGTCAGGACTACTAGGATGTTGCAGATGTCCTTATGGATGTTCCCAGATGTCACATACTGGTTTTACTTAGTCCAAGATTCTTTGTTATATTTGGAAATTTTTCGCTTCACAGACCACTATCTCTAAAGTCAGGTATTAAAGAAGAATACAGAATTTACCTGTACCAATGATGTAAAGTGTTAATTAACTATGTGTCCCATGATGATAAACACTCTACCTGCCTGACACTGATCAGAGGCATGTAGAAAGTATCATAGAATCACAGAATGGTTGAGGTTGGCAGGAATCATCTTCTTCATCTTGTCAAAAATCCCCTGCTCAAGCAGGGCCACCTAGACCCAGTTGCACAGGACCACATCCAGGTGGTTATTGAATATCTCCAGGTATGGAAGAACCACAACGTCCCTGAGCAACCTGAGCCACTGCTTAATCACCCTCACAGTAAAAAAGTGTTTCCTGATGTTCAGGCAGAACCTTCCGCATAGCAGTTTGTGCCCATTGTGTCCCTCAAAGTAGTTCAATGTGGAGGCTCAGCACTTCTCTGGAGCATTTTTAAGGTTTCTTTCCAGCAGGTTGTTCTTATTCCGTATCCCAGAGTAAAGCCAGTGAAAGGTGTCAGCAGGAGAATTCTGGGAAAAAGATATCAAGGGTAGCTTTAATTCCTCTAGGTAGAAGACCTCCATATCTCTTCTCAACCTCACAATGATGAAAACCACAAATACTTTTATTTGCGGAGGGTTGTACCACATGTGCAGTATCTCATATGAAACATAATTTCCAGTTAGGTTGCCTGATACTTAAATGATTAAACAAGTGGCCACTGGATGTGTGCTATGAAGTTGATCTGCGTAAGATGTCTATTGTGTTTAGAATGGACTGGATGCACTGCTCACTAATTCACCACCTTTGTATCTCACACGCTTGTAACTTTTATCACGATTTCCCAGAAAATAATCCAGAAGTCTTAGGTAGGAACCGTATTTCCCATAGGTGGCCAACATGTCAGAAATTGGAAGGCAGCTATGAATCACAAGCTGCTGTGCAGCATCTCTCTGCTCCAGTAAATGAGAATGCTCATGCTATGCTAAATATACCTCATCCTTCAGAAAGCTCAAACTCTAAAAATGGCAAGGACATGCAGAAACATCAAGGACAAAAAATATTTGGCTTCTGCAGTCTGGGTGGAACAGAGCAGCATTGTTAGGGCTGATGTTTCATAGGCCACCTCTGAGAATCAGTGCTGCCATCTTTAGACAATCATTCATGATTTCTAGTGCCAGCCAAAATATTCCCTATAGTAGAGAACAGAGCTCTACAAGTTAATTTGGAGGCTGCATGCTACCAGCACAAATACAATGGGTTGGTTAATAAAGTGAGAATGGTAGTTTCACAAGAAGTGTAGTAAATTTGTGTAGATTTCCTACTGTACTTTTGTTACTTGATCCTCTCACCTTTTCACATTGCAAATAAAACTAACAAAACAGATCGTGGCAAACAGTACAGACTCAAACTGTCAGTCATCTTTATTCATCAGTAAAAAGAATTGCATTTTATGTATAATATAGTAGCTGACGCAGTCAAAGTAGAAGTAATTCCTCTTGCATCCAGTCATTCATTTCTTAATGACAGTATTTGATGGAATTGTTTAGTTTACCTTCGTTTCTCACATGCATCACAATAATTTTGTGCATTCAGAAAAAGATGTCAGCCCTGTAAACTGTTTAATCATACATATGTTTATGCAAGTATATGTGTTTCAAGATTGTATCCCTTGTGTACAACTTTCAGATATGACTGTAACCTTTAAGGAAATCTGGGTATCTCTTTTCATTTTCAAATCACTTCCAGTAACTTTCTTCCACACAACAGATGCTCAAAGGCAATTATTCAAGAAGAGCAAGTGAAAAAGTGTAAGTCGCTGTAAGTCATGCTGCAGTGCTCTGACCCTGGAATGCACTGCAGCACAATGTGATGTGTCTGAATCCTGAAGGTATAAAAGAAAAAAGCTCGAACAAAAAATGGTAAGCCATGTGTAATGATGAATTGTGAGGATAGGAATCCCTCTGTTTCATGTCTTCAGACCCACATAAAGCCCCAGGAAAAGTCATTCAAAGTCCATTTTCTCTCCACAGTTCTGTGGATTCATGTTTGTTAACAAAATTTACTTTGAGAGAAATATGAGAAGAATCTTGGAGCCAACTAAAAAATCAGAAAAGGAACAGCTAGTACTCTTGTGTGTTGTAAATATTAGGAAAAAAAACCCCAAAACATTTATATTTCTGGGCAAGAAGTCCCTCCAAGCTACTGGTTTACAGTAGGTTATCCAAAACACAGGCACTGAATGTCAGATCAGGCTGCTGTCATTGAAGTATGCCTTCTTTGAAAGGGAATAAGTAAACATTTTCTTAATCGGTATGTTCAGCAAGTATCATCATAACTGTGGCAATTCTTGTGCTTGTAGTCAACTGCCAAAGATTTTGAACATAGATGATGGAAGCTATAGCTGGAATTAGATTGCTCCATGGGTGGAACATGTCACTTGGTGAAGGATGGGTTGGTGACAGATCTGTTATTCTCTTTCACCAGGTTCTCCAGCACAAACCCAGTCTCATTTCTCCTGCAGCTGAAAGAATTTGCCTTCCTAACTTGCTCTAGGCTGCCTAACAGTGAGACATTGGACATGGGTAGACAGCTTCTGCTAAAATCAGTCTCAAACCAGTCCTTTGTCCATCTCTGATATCTGAGAAATGGGAGCATTCAACAATCAGTTTACATCCCTTGCTCCTTCTGCTTGTAGGATCACAGGCAGCTTTGCTTGCTATAGTGGCTTTTATGTTTGGTACTACCCCAGATAAGAAATCACTACCGAAATATGCTCCACTTACAGGAATTCCCAAATTTGAAGCACTAAGTTAGTGCTGTGGCTGGGCAAATGGAGAATATGTTTTTTCCAGGACCTCTGCAGGAAATCTGTGGAGTTTCATGAAAAATAAAACATAAAGCAGAAGCTTGTTGATCCCATAAATCAGTCACTTCTCCCTGCTTTATAGAGATAGGAGGCACACAGTCCATGCACCCTAACGTATGCACATGGATATCATGCAAAAGAGACGAGAAAGACTTTATGTAACCGCGGAAGCTGGGTACATCTCAGCACTTCATCTCAACACTGAGTAGGGGATGGTACCTTAGACAAAATTCATACTGAAATTAGGAACATGGAATGGAGAGGTGAAAGCTTTCCCTTCTCCTTCATCTGTGCTCTGGACATTAAAACAACAGGTGCAAGATATTTCTAATCTATTGCTGACTTACGTGACCAGGCCTACCACCTCAATTTCTTCGTTAGCAGGTGACGTTGGTACCCTTCTAAAATGGAGGTCCCTACCAACTTAATCTGGTTGGCACTGGCTCTGTGCTGTTGCTACAAGGTCGGATGGGATGTATCACATGTACTCAAGCTGGCCAAGATGAGCTTCTCCCAGAATCGTGAAGACCAGGGCATGCATTAGACAATGCAAAATTGTGGCATAGATTCAAGGTTTCATATCCTCATGTTTTTCCTAATTTGCCATAAATTATGCCTGAACACAACCCTCCATTCCACAAAGAGTCAAGCACTTTTGAATAATAGGGGAGACTCACAATCCTACAGTTTTCCTCTCTGTAACCAGTAGTACTTTGTTATGACTATGATTTCTTGTCAGTGAAGTTCTCTACTGTCAGCTCCAAGCTCCAATTTCTAGGGGAAGAATTAGAAAAAAACATGTCAGCACTGTAATAGCTAATTAACAATAAATGAAGGTCTGGTATAATTAAAGCCTTATTTTAATGTGCTGTAAAAATCTTGTATTGCTTCAGCAATGGGAGAAATGTATTACATTCATCTTCCACAATGTATAATTTAAGCAAAAAATATGGCCTTTTGAAGGTATCATAAAACTTTATATTGCTCCAGGATTATATGGCATTCCGTGATTAGGGTATGTTAAGCCTTCTTTTTATTTCCTTTTCCGTTTTTGTCAATATTTATTTTTCAATCAGCAGATTAGCTTTGCTCTGAAACTACCCTGATTTGGATAAAGATGACTTTGTTTCCTTTTGCCTTCTGTCTCTTTATGAATAGAAGTAGAGCCGTTGATTGTGTTTACTGACTATATGTAAACCTCCTGTTAAGAAGAAACATCTGGAAAAGCTGAAACTTTTGCTAGAAATTAATATTTGACTATGGTTGGCAGCCACATCTGTTTACAGATAAAAGGCATGGGTGTAACTTTCCATATAAAATCCTGTTCTCAATTTATGAAACTGAAGACGGAACTGTCCCACTCTAGGAGCATAATGATCGAAGGAACAAATACAGAATGACACGTTACAATATGTGGCACTTGTTCTGCTAAGACTGAAGCTGATCTATTGTCACAGCTTCAACAGCACTGACATATTTGACCATGGAACCTGGTGAATTACTCCTGTAGTTTTCACAGATGCTTGCCCACTATAATCACATCATATACTCATGTTAATCATGCCCAGAGTGGACACCTGAAGGGAAAGAGAAGGAAGTAGAAGAGTTGTAAACGGTTACCTATCTTTCGTTACAAATTCTCCCAACTTCTCAGTCCTTGCGTGAACAAAAGTGCAATGGAAGTCTACGCTGGTTCCTCTTCTTTTGCACTGTCAGTATTCATTACTCATTACGTTCTTAATGCCAGAGCTATATAGGATTTGGGAGGATCTTTCTGTACTCAAATGCAGAATAACATTTGGGAATCAACCCCAAATATCTTTACGAGAAGTTCAAATTTTTTCATGCTAAATTATTATGTCTTTCTCCTAACGTATTATTGAAATTGGCCTACAGTTCTGTGCTTAACTGAAACTTTCATCAGGCCAACATATAAATTGACTATTTGCAGACTGACCAGCTAGCTACTGTTATCTCTGCAGTTATGCCTTGCCTGAACCTAAATTTGGCAATTATATTTTGTTGCTTTTAACTAAGTTCTTCATCCTGGTGAAACAGCTGCACTGTGCTTGTAACCTGATGACTTGTTATTTGATTAGTATGAACGTAATTTAAAAAAAAATTTTAGATGTGTTTAAGAAAAAAGCTAGTGTTTTAATAATGTATTTATGCTGCCTCAGAGAATACACCAGCTTGTTAAGAAAAGCCAAAACTGAATGGTATGAATGAGTTCTTCTAATCTTACAAGGTTAACATTCAGGTTTGAGAATACGTCATAACTCCCTCTCACACTACAGGAACTTAGCATGGTTATTCTTGCAACCGATATTGCTAAATGAGTGTTTTTTTAAAAAAAATACTTCTGCTTTGAAACTATTTTTTTCTCTGCTAATATGCAATTTTGTTCAAGTGACAGTTCGTTTTAGAAAGCCATACAATAGGTACTTTATATAAACCCCAAATATAATCCAAACAGTGGTTCAGGCACCTTCACAGCTCAGATTTTAGTGATGGTTTAATTGATTTTTATTTAGATAGTAGTCCCCCGAAGACTCTTTAATTTCACACTGCAGTAGTTTGTATTACTCTTTGTAGTTTCAGGCTCCATTTTAGGTTCAGACAGCCCTTTAGATCAGTCAGACTCCAATAAACAGAAATGTGAGACAGAGAAACTCTTTCCAATATATTCAGTTTAATTAGACAGTTTGTCACTTGTATCTAAATGTCTTTCACAGGCTTTGTTGTAGAAGATGGAAGCATCACCTCAAGTGTTAGCTGAACCTATAATTCAAGTGAATTTTTGCAGGACCCAAGAGTATTTTGGGAAAACAAGGAATGACTATCAACATTCAGATGTTTTCTTTTTCTATTTGTAGTGGTTGTTTCTGTATAGATCAGGGAGCTGGAAAATGTAAGGAAGAGGAGATTAGAACAATTTTTTTTTAATAAGTTATGAATTTAGAGTCTTTCTCTTGTTTTCTTGCATTAGAAATATTTATATCTCGGGAATCTATCCACAAGTATGCATTTAATTACAGGGAGAAGTCCGCTTATGAATATCTAATAACTTCTGTAGTATTTTAGTATTTTGAATTAATATTGCTTGATTTTTCCAAGGAATTACATGTTTCATAAGTGGAAAAATATAGGGTCTTAATAGACTGTCTGGGGGAGAAGGGCAGTCAAAGTTCTTTTTTGCTGAATACAGACGACATACAAAGAAAGAGAAAAAATCTAAAATTTGTGTCAAATGGGAATTTCTTTACCTAGCCATGTTAATTAATGCTTCTCTTAGTAACCTTTGTAGTCTCAATAGAGCTTGCCAGTGAAAGGATGTGTTACAAAATAGTACTATTTTTGTATCACTAAAATGTCTCAGTACTTCAAACAGAGCTCAGTTAGAGAAAAACAAACCGAAAATTTGGCAATATTCCTCACAGGCAATGTCTTATACTCTCTTTTTTGTATTTTGCATTTATTTCCTCTTTTAAGAAAATTTTTGTTTACAAATCACACCTGCTTGTGTCAAATGAGCAATGCCGTATTTCCTCCACCCGCTCCCCCCGAGTGAAGCTTTCATTGCAGGGTTGAGAACTGTTTATAATCAAAATAGAAGTATTTTGTAAGTTTCTCTCTGTGGCATGGAAGTCTGTCGGTTGTACTGTTGCCTGTGGTGGATTGATATTGGCTGGCTGCCAGCTGCCCACCCAGCTGCTCTCTCACTCCTCCTTCTCGACAGAACAGGGGGAGAAGATAAGATGGAAAGGCTCATGGGTACAAGATAAGGACAGGGATCCCAATCACTTACAGCTGCTCTCACTGGAGAAACAGGCTTTACTCAGGGGGAATTAATTAAAATTTTTGCCAGTTAAAACAGATGTGGAAGGTGAGAGACAATGACAAGAATTTAAACACCTTTCCCCTACTTCCTCTTTTTCCGGCTCAGCTTCACTCCTTCACTCCTGACTCCTCTACCCTTGCCCTAGGTCCAAGGGCATGGGAAACGGAGATTGTGGTCAGTCCATAACAGCTCCTCTCTGCTGCTCTTTCCTCTTCACGTTCTTCCCCTGCTCCAGCATGGAGCTCTCCATGGGCTGCAGGGGAATCTGTGTTCCAGCACCTGAAGCACCTCTTTCTCTCCTTCTCCTCTGACCTTGGAGTTCACAGGGCTGTTTCCCTTACTACTTTTGCTCACTGCTGTGAAGCATTTTGCCCGTTCTTAAATACATTTATGTTCAGGAAGTGTGGGCTGGATGAGTGGTTGGTGAGGTGGATTGAGAACTGGCTGAATGGCAAAACTCAGAGGGTTGTCATCAGCGGCACGGAGTCTAGTTGGAGGCCTGTTACTAGTGGTGTCCCCCAGGGATCAGTACTGGGCCCAGCCTTGTTCAACTTCTTCATCAATGACCTGGATGAAGAGTTAGAATGTACCCTCAGCAAGTTTGCTGATGACACAAAACTGGGAGGAGTGGTGGATACACCAG